>JAEEGL010086674.1_pt1 | contig 31027 bp, 24 predicted proteins | sample 9134231 | NCBI WGS metagenome assembly JAEEGL01 (sample SAMN16246548, study PRJNA631951) | gut metagenome | biome: gut microbiome; feature: rumen; material: fiber-attached | host: Bos | place: Iran: Karaj | collected 2018-10
GGTTTGATGATTATGATAGGATCAAAGAGTTAGATGAGGGCTATTCCGTAAAGTATTATTACTACGCTGACGAGGAGCATTGTTTACCTGGTCATGCGCCTTTGGATGGAGAAGTATGCAGGCTGTATAAGAATGACAAGCTTGTGTTCGAATGGAAAAATACCGATGGTAAGTCTCGCGTGGCCGATTTGATCCATCATTCCGACGGGAATACCTACTTCATTTTTGATGAAGATCTCTACGGGTATAGTGTTTTGAATTTGAGTGACCTTCAATGCATGCATTACATTCCCGCGCAGTCTTACGGAAAGTATCCTGAGGAGTTCGAAGAGACTTTCCTGTGGTGTAAATGTTACTATAATCCCGTGAATGATCTTTTGGCGGTGGATGGGTGTTATTGGGCATGCCCGTATAGCTTGATCGTATTGGATTTTAGCCATCCCATGACAGCCGTGGAAGCAGAGGATTGGGCGGATGTTTTCCAGTACTGCGGGAACCATCCTGATTTGGATGACATTGATTTTGTGGGTTGGGAAGGCAACGATCTTGTGTGTAAGGCAACCGGAGAAACACCGGAAGATTTTAACCTAAAGGGCATGTGCAACGTGAGGTTTTCTGATCACCAATGATTTTGGAACCTTGTAATTTGACGCTTAATGGCTGGGGAGGCTAGATGGAAAATCAACAACTGTCTGAACAATTTGAGTTTCGAACCATAAAGCAAGCGGAAGCGGATGAGGCTGCGGTAATAGAACGAATCTGCTTTCCTCCGCAGGAAGCATGCACTCCGCAACGCATGAAGGCGCGCATTGCCGTGGCAGCGGATCTGTTCTTCGTGGCAATCGACAAGGAAAACGGAAAGATGGCCGGGTTTGTCAATGGAATCGCCACGGATGAGTTGAAGCTGCGGGATGAATTCTATGTGGATGCCAGCCTGCATGATCCCAAGGGAAAGAACGTCATGATACTGGGAGTTGACGTGTTGCCTGAGTACAGGGGACGCGGACTCGCGAGAGAATTGGTTTCTCGGTATTGTTCGCGAGAATGGATGCGGAATCGGGAAAAGTTAGTACTGACATGTCTTTCTGATAAGGTGGCGATGTATCAGAAATTCGGATTCCGGGATCTTGGGGAATCCATTTCGCAATGGGGCGGAGAGCAGTGGCATGAGATGGCGATAGCGGAAAAATAGTGAGATTTTCGAGGGCGTTAAGCGAAAGCTTGGCGCCCTTATTTTATTGTCTGCAAATAATAATTTTGCCTGATATAATTCAGACAATTATTGCTAAAATTCATAATATATTGTATAATTATGCAATAGAATAATTGCGTAAGGAGGACACCGAATGTTTTGTACGAATTGTGGTAATCAGCTGCCAGAGGATGCAAAATTCTGCACGAAGTGCGGCGCAAAGATAGAAGCGGAAGTACCGAACAAAGAAGCGGAAGCGCCGGAGAAGGAGCAGAAGACGTTTCGTTTTAGCGCGGCTTTGCAGCCTGGGGAGGCTGCCTATGGAACGTTTGGTACGGAAGTCATGAATGCGGTAACGGAAGTGATTCCGGGACCGTGGAAGGTACTGATCTCTAGCATAAAACAGTTTTTTGGCTCGATCAAGGCTGCAATCAAGCATCCAATGAGCTTAATTCCTGCCGCCATCTTGGCGATTCTTTGGCTTGTCTTAAATCTTCTCCAGGTGAACGAAAATGATTCTACTCCAGTGCAGGTTTTGTCTTTCCTGACCTTTGCAAACGGTGGCATGAGAGGCGACATACTGGGCTTCATCGGTGGCATTATTGGAAAGGGCATTTTTGCTGGCGCAGTCACGACGCTTATTGGATCAATCCTGCATAAGGGCGGAAACAAGAGATCATTAAAGGATAAGTTCCTAGGCATGTTTGGTGTTTCTTTGGATACGCTTGGGGCATATCTTACAGGCATTGGCGCGGCAATGCTGCTTTACCTGTTCTTCGCCGGCGGTGCAACGAGGATTTCCTTTATGGGAGGAATTGCCGCGGCATATTTGGCTGCGCAGTCGGCGCTAAATGAAGGATTTCTGAAACGATTGTTCAGCGCGGTTACCTCCAAGGGTAAGACAAAGGTGGGGCCAGGCGCGGCGACTATGATTCGCGGTCTTACGACAGGCTTCCTTGCGGCAGCTTTGATTGGACTGACTGACATTAATCTAGTTTTGATTATCTTGGGCCTTTTGCTTGTCATTGGCGGAACGGTGATGGCGATTTTTCAGGCGAAGGGAATCGTAAAGATTGGTGGAAAGGGGGCACGGGCACAATGAAAAAGAAGCTTAGCGTGATTGTTTTGCTGGCCCTTATGACGTCAATGTTTCTTGGCTTGCATGTGTTTGCAACGGAAGGTGCCAAACCATTTCCTTATGAGGATTTTCCGGATGCCCATTATGGCACGACTACTGCATATCCCGCATGGGAAAGAGATCTTCGGGATAAATCAGGTCATTATGCGGAATTGGGATATACGGTTCCAGTCTATTTGATTGCATATAAGCAATGGTGGACTGATGTTGACCATGAGACATTTGAAAGCTTCGCTAACAGGTTGGCCAAACAATCTGCGGATCTTGAAATATATAAGGTTCCGGGGATGTGGGAAGCATATGAAAAATGTGACGCGGTTTCTCTTTTCTGGGATATTCAGACATATTCAGATACCGGTGACTTCTATGCCTATCGTGAAGGCAAAACCGTGGAAACCCAGATAGAGGAATGGGAGGCTTCCTTTCAAAGGACAATAGATGCTTGGGAAGATTTTGAGGGGACGGTTTCCAAGTCTTCTTATCTAGACGGAACCTTGGTGGAAATGTATGAGGAAAGAATGCGAGGAGGTTATGCGAAAAATTACGAATGCTATTTCATTCGCCCGGTTCCGGAAGTTAAGGGTTTGTATATCTATTATCACTTTCAGTTAAACGACAGACATCAAGGTGATACCTACCATGATGCTGAGTTTGCAGAATTGAAGAGTTGGAGAGATAAACTCTTTAGCGCAAAATATGAAGTTGTTTGGAGGGATGATTTTGAGGATTACACAAAATTAGGGACACATGATGAAGGCGTGACACAAAGCGCAGCGGACACGCCAGGAGAGGATGATGGCGTTGTTGTTTCGGATGATATTGTAGAAGGTTCCGGCAAGAAGGATTCTGATTCCGATAAGGGCAGTTCGAAGTCTGATACCGTGAAATCCAGTCATGATTATGATGACGACGGCATGGGTGTCGGCGGTGCGGTAGCGGTCGGCGTTTTATCGACGGGTGCAGCGGTCGGCGCAGGTGCGGCGGCATCTGGTAAGGGAAAAAACAATAACGGCAAGAAAAAGAAATCCTACAAGATGTATGTGCAAAAGGATTTTGGAGATGCCATTCGTCGAGGTGTAGATCCCGTCAAGATCCGTGCCCGCATGGCGGAGGTTGACGAGGATGGCATCGTGCGTGACAGAAATGATTTGACGGCCCTCATCAGTGTTTCAGGGGACGGCATGACCGTTCACAGTGCGACCATGGCAGGAAGATATTGCGAGGCGACGGTCAGCGTTCCGCTTGATAATCAGGAGGATACGGCAAACATCATCTTCATTTTCAACGGAGAAGGCGGGAGCTTTACCAACACGGTCGTGTTCCGACTGGTCGATGGTCCTTCCCTAAAATTCGTGGAGGAAACGGAGAAAGCAGGGACATACCACCTGTATCACAGTGGCTGTGGCATTGAGGCAATCCCCGGTGACAACTTCACTTATACAAGACAATTTATGATCGTGGATGCGACCGTTGCACCGAAGCTTACGGATATCAGAGCCGTAAATACAGGTGAGTTTAACGTGAAATTCGAAATGACGGATCACCAGTATGTTTACAAGATGATCGTTAAGAACAACACCAAGCCTGAGCCGGAGCATGATCTTTTTGAGAAGGTGAAGGAGGAACATTTTGAGATTCACGTGACGGTGGAGGGAGAAAAGGAACCCGTCAAGGGATACGTCACGATGGAAATGTATCCGGAAGGCATCACCATTTCTTCGCCGCAGGAAGGCAAGAAGGGGAACGTAAAGTATGTGCGCGTGCAGGCCTTCGAGAAGGAAAATGTCGGCGACTTTGATAAGAAGTGGCAGGTGAGCCAGATCAAGTTTACCCTTGCCTTCAAGGGAAAGGACAAGGCGATTATTGACCCAGAAGAGACAGAATTTAAGTTCGCGAAGCTGAAGGGCGCGGGTGGTCTTGGTATGCGCGCAGACAAAGAGGAATCCCTCGCTGAGAAGTATAAATACGAGGAAGCCCATACTTGGATGAACGGCAAATGTGTTTATGAATTTGAACCGCAGGCGCATCTCTGTGAACCAAGTGATGGAAGTTTCATGATGGTATTGCTTCCCGTCACCTGTAAGTATGAAAATGTAAAGTATACGGCAGAAATACCGCTGAGGCTTCGTGGAGTGGACATGGATCCCATGGAAAACTGGGAACTGGAATACAAAAAGCTCTGCGAACGCTTGGAAAAGTATTCACTGCCTGCCGAAAAGGACCGATGGTTGGAGAGAATTGAAACTATGGCGAACGATCCTCGCGCGTCGGTGGAGGAGTTACGCCTTACCAGTAAGATGCTCGTGCGTAATTACATGCGTTATTGGGAAATCGAGGGCATTAAATCGCGCCAAGATGCTGAGTTGTACGACAATATCATTAATCAGCTGGAGTGGGCGAAGTTTTTCGGAGACTGTGCATTTTCCTTCCTTGTCAATGCGTATGCTGGCCCAGTGGCGGAAGCCATACTGTCACCAACAAAGGATTTCCTGACGGAGGCAATTGGGGAGACAATCGCCTCTTGGAGCCGCGGTGAATCGGTGGATTTCGACAAGTTTAACTTCTCGAAGAATGTGCTGGCAGCGGGCGACAACCTTGTGTCCGGACAGATTGGTTTTGAAAATTGGAAGAAGGCGGCATACACCCTGGGTGCGTACTTCGCCTATGCTTCTCTGAAGAATTTCTACATGACGCTTCGCGAGGAGAACAAGTTCGATCTGTATGGTGCCCTTGTCAAGGGCTTTTCCGATATGACATCGGCAGGGATGAAAGCGGCGGCCGGTCACCTGTTTGACGCATGGCTGAAGAATAACGTTCAGTTCAGGAAGAAGATGAGCATATGGTGTGGTCAGTTTGTGACGAAGCACTTTGGCGCCGGATCCCTGCTGCTTGACCTGCGCAACGTGGAAGGAATCACGAAGAGTGAAATCGTGCGAAAGTATCTTGACGGACTGTTCGGCATGGCGGTTGACAAACTGTTTGAAACGACTGGCGAGATTCACGACAAAATCGTCACGAGCGAAAACGGGTTCGAAATTGATCAGAATGGTCACGTGATCATACAGTTTTTCTTTGAAGTGGAAGGATCGAATTACGATTGCAAGATCGACGCAACGCAGGCCGTTGTTTCGGCAGCTTCGGGATTGTTTGGTTACGTCTTTGAGCTGCTGTTCGGCGAAGTGCCGTTTGCGGCTTCCGTGATCGAAATGCCGACGGATCCGCCTCTGCCGCCTGAAAAATAAGGAAGGGATCAGAATGAAAGCAAAATTTAAATTCGTTACGTTATTAACCGCAATGTTGTTGTCAGTACTTTTGGCGGGCTGCTTTTCAGATGACAGTCCGCCGGATGACGGCACACCTTCGCCGCCAAAGCTAAGTGGCATTTTTTCCTCGGAATACGGCACGCTTGAGTTTAACGGCGACGGCAGAAGCATCAAAGTGCAGATCAACGATGAGTTTGCCAAGCAATCAGGATTACCAGCCGGACAAAGCGAGGGTATTTACGTATTTTTATTTCACAATGAAGAATACCGCTATGATAAGGCAGAATATTTTCGCATCATGATCGGAGAGAAGAATTATCAATTCAATAACGGATTTGGGGAGACGGGAGAGAACAGGATCGTGTTTTCAATTCCTGACGGAAATGGCAAAGTCGTTTTTGAAAAGAATGATTGACGAATGGTCAGATGCCAAATGACAAGCTTGCTTTGAAGGAATACTTGCATAAGGAGGACACCAGACGTTTTGTGCGAAGGGAGCCGTGACTATCGGCGGAAAGGGGGAAGGAGTATGAAGAAAAAACGGGTTTTGGCAGGTCTTTTGCTCCTTTTAATGATATTGCAAGCATTTTCCGCCATTGCTTTGGCGAGTTCTAAAACAAGAACGGATGACTTGACGCAAAGCTTCAGTGGCGTCAGCCCGGACGGGTATGAGCATCCCTTTCACGTCTTTGATTATGAAAAGGGGATAACGGGCGATGAATTTGAGAGACTAGATGGCGTGTACCTGGCGGCCGTGGCTGTTTTCTCAGATTACGCAGTAGAAGGATTAAAGCAAATTGAAAATAATGGAATTATGTATCCGGAATACTTGAAACGCCTTATGGTAGGCGGAATACCGGACAATGGGCCATATGATGATCGGAATTATTTGTTGGTGCAGGTTTACAGGGGAGTATCCATCAGACGAGATCAGGAAAACGAGCTTAAGCCTTTCTTGGGACAATTCTTTTTTGATGACTGTACTGATTACGTTGATTGGGACCCAAGTGAACCGGTAATCGCCCCGAATTCCGTATGGTACGCGGTGACGTATAGTTTTTACGTTGACGTGGCGTTTAACGTTTCCAACATAGTATTTAACGATGATGGAATTTTCATGGATATTTATGGCGAGCAAAACTATCAGTATTCCGTCAAGACGAAAATGCATGACAATTACGGCGCGTATCATGAACCGCCTGATTCGGAAAAAGTTGCTTATGAGGATTTCCGCGCAAAGACGGAAAAGCAGGTCAATGCTGAGGAAACGAAAAGAACGATATCTGCCAAAGGTGCTAAGGCTAAGTTTGTCTTGTATGACATTGAGGGGTTTGATGATAAGAATCTTTTTTTGGAGGTGGAAGCAGGCGGGATAAAAATAATTTTTTTGGTTCGAGGAGTCATAGCGAATGGAAAAAAGACGTCTGTTGATACAAGTGTTGAACAGAAAGCTAAGGATACGCCAGGCGAGGATGAGGGCGTGGACGTCCCGGGAGAAATTGTTGACAAGGGCGAGGGAAGTGATAAAAAGTCCGGGAAAAGTAAGTCCTCCAAATCCGACGCTGACAAGGCGGATCGGTCTTCGAATGATGACGACGATGGCCTGGGCGTTGGAGGCGCGGTAGCGGTCGGCGTTTTATCGACGGGGGCCGCGGTAGGCGCAGGTGCCGCTGTCGCAGCTTCAGGCAAGGGAAAGTCAAATAACGGCAAGAAAAAGAAGTCATATAAAATGTATGTGCAAAAGGACTTTGGCGATGCGATCCGGCGAGGCGCTCCGCCCGTAAAGATCCGCGCCCGCATGGCAGAGATTGATGAGAATGGCACGGCGCACGACCGGAATGACCTGACGGCACTGATCAGCGTAACGGGCGAGGGCATGACCGTTCACGGCGCGGCCATGGCCGGGAGGTATTGCGAGGCGACGGTCAGCGTTCCACCGGAGAATCAGGAGGATACGGCAAACGTCTGCTTTATCTTTAACGGCGAGGGCGGGAGCTTTGCCAATAAGGTTATTTTCCGGTTGGTTGACGGCCCTTCCTTAAAGTTCGTGGAAGAGGCGGAGGAACCGGGAAAATACCACCTGTATCACAGTGGTTGCGGCATTGAGGCAATTCCTGGGGACAACTTTACCTATACAAGGCAGTTCATGATCGTGGATGCTACCGTTGCACCGCAGCTGAAGGATATCAAGGCCGTAAATACCGGTAAGTTTGACGTGAAGTTTGAAGCAACTGACCATCAGGGTGTATACAAGATGAGCGTCAAGAACAACACGAAGCCTGAGCCGGAGCATGATCTTTTCGAGAAGGTAAAGGAGGAGCATTTTGAGATTCACGTGACGGTGGAAGGGGAAAAGGAACCCGTCAAGGGTTACGTCACGATGGAATTGTATCCGGAGGGCATCACCATTTCCTCGCCTCAGGAGGGCAAGAAGGGGAGCGTCAAGTACGTGCGCGTGCAGGCGTTTGAGAAGGAGAACGTCGGCGACCTTGACAGGAAGTGGCAGGTGAGCCAGATCAAGTTTACCCTTGCCTTTAAGGGCAAGGACAAGGCCATCATTGATCCAAATGAAGCCAAATTCAAGTTTGAAAAGCTGAAAGGCGCCGGAGGCCTTGGCATGCGTCAGGATAAGGAACAGGCCCTGGCTGAAAAATATCCGTATGAAGAGGCACATACTTGGATGAATGATAAGTATGTCTATGAGTTTGAACCGCAGAAAACGCTGTGCGAGCCGGAGCAGGGCTTCATGATGGTGCTGCTTCCTGTTAAGTGTACCTATGACAAAAAGGAATACATGGCTGAGATTCCCCTTCGACTTCGGGGAACTGATCCTGATCCTTACGAGGATTGGGATGAAGAGTACAAAAAGCTGAAAGAGCGCATTGAAAAGTATTCCCTGCCAGAGGAAAAAGAAAAATGGCTCGCAAAGCTTGATGAACTGGCGTTGGATCCGAAGGCATCCACACAGCAGCTTCGCTTAACGAGTAAGATGCTTGTCCGCAATTACGTGCGTTATTGGACGACGGAAGGCATCGCAAGTCTAAATGAGGCTGCTCTATATGACAACATTGTTAATCAGCTGGAATGGCTCAAATTCTTTGGTGACTGTGCATTCTCTTATTTAGTGAGCGCGTATGCAGGACCCGTTGCGGAAGCGCTGATCTCGCCGGCAAAGGATTTCATGACGCAGTCCATCGGTGAGGTTATTGCATGTTGGAACTACGGAGAAAAGGTTGACGTAGAGAAGTTTGAAATCGCAAAAATGCTTGAGGGAGCAGGAGACAACCTCGTATCAGGCGCGATTGACGTAAAGAACTGGAAAAAGGCGGCAGCCACGCTCTCCGCGTATTTTGTATACTCTGCAATTAAGAATTATTTCGCCAGATGGCGTGATAAGGGCGAGAGTGATTTTTACGGATCGTTTTGCCGGGCTTTCTCCGACTTGACCGTTCAGGGATTAAAGGTGGCTGCCGGAGAATTGTTCCAGAAGTGGCTAAAGGACATACAGAAGAACAAAAAACTCCAAGACTGGATTGCCAAGAACGTTACCCAGAATTTGAACAAGTATGCCGGAAATGGTCGTTTCTTCAACCTGAAGGATCAAAAAATCTCCAACCTGCAGTATGACCTGAATAAGAAACTGCAGTTGGAAGGAGAACTCGGAAAGCTCGCAGGATTTGAGGGCGCGTCAAAGAAGGTAGGCATCACAAAGATCGATTACCTCCAGAAGATTGTTACCGAGTACGTTGGGGCGAAGGCCGGAGAAGTCAAGGAAGTTTATGACAAGACGGACGTGAAGGATTACAAGTTTGGCATTTCGGAAATTGGCCACATTACGATCACGCTGGCACTCAAGGAAGAGCAGGAACAAGGCGGTTATCAAACCTATTCCGTTCGGATTGACCTGACGCAGGCAATTCTGGAATTGAACAATGGGCTGTTTGGTGGATTGTTTAACGGTCTATTTGGTCTGATTCCGACGGCTCCTGTAGTGATGGAGGTTCCGACGGATCCGCCTCTGCCGCCTGAGAAATAAAAAAGAAAAACCCATGGTTGCTAAAAGGCATCCATGGGTTTTAAAATGAAAAGAGCGCGAGACGGGAATCGAACGCGAATACCAAAATGGCCAAAACCCAATAAAAGAAAGGAGTTTGGGCATCCCGTTTTTAAAATCTTAACCAGATCTTAACCAATTTAGAGAGAACTATTTTGGAAATTAATGTGGGGAAGAGAGTAACGAGAGGTCTGGAGATAAGGCAAAATATGTTTCGCAAATTCATTTGGAAAATGATGTCGGTTGGTGTAATAAAACAATACAATGAAGACCATTTCTTGGAGTATGGATATGTGGGCTTTTTACAACATGTGATAAAAGAAGACGCATTAAAAAGACTTCTGAAAGGAAAATTTATATAATGTATCAAAAGGCTAATAAAATAAAGGTTTTACTATTAAAGATGAAAATCGTTCCATCATTTTTTGTATAAATGGGACACAAATTAGTATATGGATTTCGAAAAAATAATTTGATTTATCATCAGGTGGATGTGATAAAAATTTTCCCCCCCTTTGGTAAGTAATGGTTAATGCCTTGATATAACACATAAGATTCGCATGCGGCTTTTTCCATGAACTATATTTTGAAGATATTAGAGTGTATTTGAGAATGATATCATGTAATGCAAGAAAAAAGTTTCAAATCATGTTTTAGTAAACGCAAGAAATTGTTAATAAACGAAATAATTTGCTGAATGAGTTTTCGTTTACATAGGTTTGTTTCTATAATGCAGTATAAGTAGTATTCTATCTGAGATATTGTTTGAAATATTATTGATATAGTTTGGAGTTATAGCAATTTATCAAATTAAAGAACTAAAATAGAAAATATTTATAAATATTGTTGTAAAATGATTGATTATTTGTTCATTGATGATATAATAATATATATTATATTAATCATCAGCCCGATAAAAAAGATGATGTGAGTAATAAAATGTGAGATCTTGAGAATTGGAAGGAATTCTATACCTGACTATGATTCCGCGTATTAAGTAATTTAGTGCATGTTATTGATGGAATAATCGAAATAGTAAGTCTTGTTTTCGCAAGGGCAAAATATCAGTAATGCACCATATGCTTTTTCCGTAATGCATTTAGACTGATTGAAGTTTCATATTTTTATGAGTAAAAAGGCATGTTAAAGCCTGAAGTTTAATAAGGAGAAAACAATGGATAAAACAAGAAAGTGGCTATGTACATTTGAGATTAATAACCTTCAGGATGAATATGCTAAATTAATGCGCTTTGTTATTTGGTTGGAGGAATTAAAAAATAATGAGTTCAAAGAATATGATGAAGAATTCGTGGATTTTTACATTTCACGAACACAATTTGAACTTAATATGAGTGCGTATGGTAGAATTTCTCAACTAATAGATACTGAGATAAATATCTCTGAAAGAAAGGAAAAAGATATTAGGCTGATTACTGCAACATCAAATTTTTTACAGGTTGCAAAGAAATATGACAATAATTTCTATTATTATATTCGTGTAAATTTAGTTCAGGATGAAAGCGATATCGCAGAATTGCAGTATCTGATTCTTATGTTTCAAATGCTTCCCAGTATTGCAGATAGAACATCTATTCATATTAAAAAGCACGATCATTGGACAGTAGCAGATTACTATAGGGTCTCAGATTATTTGAGATTTCAGCAGAGAAGATATAATTGCTTCTATGCGTGTATGGGGACTGACATCACATCATTGAATGTGATAAAGGTAGATTCTCGTTGGACACAATCCACCTTTGTTCCTCTTCTGGAAGTAAACAATTCATTCTGTAGGGCCATTAATAGAACTTTATATTTAGAAAATATATGTCAAGATGAAGGTTTTGATAAGTTATATACAGCTATCCGTATTAGAGAATCAAATGCGGATGAGTTTGTTATGCTTATGTTTCAAATTGCTATGCGTATTATGTTTAAGAAACTGCCAGGAAGAAGTTATATAAAAAAAGAATACAAAAAGGACTTGTTGGATTTAATATGTAGAATTGTAAATGAAGCCCAAGGAGTAACAATACTGGATTTGTTTTTTTGGAGCGCAGTTATACCGGTCGGAGTACAACTTGAATATTCCGTCGGAAAAGAATTGTTGGGAAAAGTTCAGACCTATACTTTTGCGGTTGGACAGATACTAGAAAATGTTGTAAATCATTCCGAATTTGGGAAAGGCGTTTTTACTGTTAGGGTTCAGAAAAATGAGAACTACTTAATTCGATGTTATCCGGAATGTGCATCATTAAAGAGTGGTTGCCTTGAGTTATTTATTGCAGATGGAAATGTGCAAGATGGAATGACACATCATTTTTTGAACAGTAATAAGGCCGATGCTGCATTGCGGCAATACGAAGATACAATAGAATTAAGGCACCTATTTGGAGATTTTTATGGTGATGATTTGGTCAAACCAGTTTGGGATAAATGCAGAAACAACCACCCGGAAATGTGCCATGGACTTATAGCATTCTCTAATGGTATTCGAAATTTAAAAGGTGCAATAAAAGTGCGAAGTTCCGCAACTTTCGAGAGTGAAGAAAAGAAGGAGTATTACTATTTTAATGGTTCCGAATGTTCGGAATTATCTGGCGAGACTGGTAAATACTTTATACCAGGTACGCAATATTCGATTGCTGTAAATGACACAGAGTTTTGCAAATCTGAATTTGTTGAGTCCGAGATAAGTCAGATGCAAGACTGGGCATTCGATTTTGATAAATTAACATATGCAACGACATATCAGGATTTAGGGAAGGCGCTTCATTTTTGCAATGAATCCGTTGCAATTAATGTTGATGAGGCAATATCAATAGTAAAAAGTAATAATAATTTTATTCACGATGGTTTATATGATCAACAGAGAAAAGATCAATTAACAGCAGACTATTTACAGTGGTTTAATAATGTATTTGATAAGAACAAGGGTAAACAAGTATTTTCAATTGATTTAGAGCCGATAAATTTTGCTATAAAGGAACAGCGAGAATTGTGGGAACTCTTTTGTAAGGGTTTGTTAGGATGCAATTTATTTATTCAATATGAGATTAATGGATCAGCAACAGACAGACGCAAGAGTGGTACCTCGAATAATATTATTATTGTTATGCTACATCCCTCTGCTCAGTTTAGCTTAGTCTTTCGGGAAATGCTCCTATCGTTCGTTAAAACGGAGAGCTTTTCTACGGATCATTGCAATATATATTTTTATCCACATCAGTTGGTTGGAAATAAGTTATTTTATTCCGATGCAACAATGTATGATTTGCTGAATCTTGATATTGCAAGCAGTATTTATCCGAGAGTATTTCCTTACACATTGTTTTTGAAAAATGAGATAGGGCAGACGATTTTCGAAGAAGAGTTGATTAGACAAGCATCTCATTCTATTTACGAGAAAAGTGAGCAGGGATATAAGCTCGACAATACCCACATGAGGTTGGGAAATAAAGTTCATATTGATGCGTTCTTTGAGATGGCTCTTTTCTTTGAAAACCCTAATTATGCATATTATACTGCATTTCTTCTTTTGAAGAAATTTATAGATAATTTGCAGGCCTTAGATTATAAAAAAATTGTTTTTTATGGCTATTCCTCCTATTCGAGATCCATTGTGTGGGCAGTTATAAGTATTTTAAAAGAGTACTTTGGAGAAAACTGTCCAGAAATCGAATTTGTCATTTATCAAAATGATTTAAAGATTGAAAGCGATAAAGCATCCGTTCAGATGTATTATAGTAATGTCGATTGGCAACGAGATCATAGAATGATATGGAAGGCAGACGAGACTTTAATGGTATATATTGTACCAATTAGCTCTTCTTTGACAACATTTAATAAAATGGCGGCAGAATTAGAAAGAGAGACTGGTAATCGATATGTAAAAAATATGTATTATACTGCACTATGGGTACGAAATATTAATAATTCTAATGAGGGAGAGGTCCTTTTTCCAACGAAAGTGGAAGAAGATTATTGGAAGGAAGCAAATGTAAAGAAGAAAACAATTAATAGCCAAATGGTTGAAGGTGATAATATTATCCATTATTTAGCGGAAGTTACTTGTTTATGGCAGGATCCGTTAAGATGCGAAAAATGCTTTCCGGATGATCCCATTATGGAATATCCCTTAGTTGAAACTGATCCCACATCAACGGTTCCAACACAACAATTTTATTTAGATAATCGAATTACTTCATATCCGAAAATTAAAGAGACAGAGGCAGAGTTGGAGAATAATAGACGGGTTTGGCGCTTGAAAAATAACTTGGTTTATGGGCATATTTCAAAGAGCGGAAACCATTATCAGTATTACTTTAAAGTCCGAGAGTACTTCCAACAGCAGAAAGAGGATATTAAAGTCTGGCTAATAAAACTGAGGGAAGTGAAAAAAGAACGAGAGAAGGATTCTTTTTCGAAAAATGTCAATATTATTATTGTACCTCAGCAAACGAATAATATGGAGTTTGCACAGTTTGTTTATGAGTATTATTTTCAAGGGAATGCTGAGTGCATTATTGTAAATACCGAAAAAGAGTTTAGGAGTAATCTTCAGGCGGAATACAGTGGTTTGTTTAATCGAGTTTTAAACAGTGGGAAAACAGTAAAATTTTATTATGTTGATGTTGCAATTAATAGCGGAAGTAGCTATAACAGAGCAGTTTCACTTGTTTCATCGTGTCTCAGTGGGGTTAATCCAGAATTCAAGAAGTTCTGTATCGAACGTGTGTTTTTGCTAATCAGCAGAATGTCAGAATCTTCTAAGGAAAGCTTTGTAAAAGATGCGAAGAATTATTTTCATGCGTATGTTAATGTTGATATTTCAGCAATGAGAGTATTTGGCGATAGCTGTGTTCCATGCAAGCTTCAAGAAGAGGCGCGTGCTTTTTACAAAAAAGCCGCCACACCATCAGTCAGTGCATATTGGGAAAACAAGGTGTATGATCGTAGATGTGTCTCATTTGATAATGTGAAAGAAATGGATCTGATGACTCAAGAGGATGGTTTTAGAAGAATGATATGTTCGCATCGAGCGGCACATTATCTCCGACCAATTAAGGGGGCTGATGTAAAATTTTATTTTGAAGCAATTAAGTACTTTTTGAACGAAATATGCTGTGCTCAGTCTGGAGACAGCATATATATGGATATTTCTGATGATAACAGAAAAGAATGGTTAGCAGCAGGATTAAAAATACTTGTTAGACCGTTTTTTTCATATGATTACAAAATGCGTTGTGCAGTTATGGACTTGTATTTAATAATATCGGAAATGCTGGTTAAGAATAAGAAAGGAGAAGATATTAAGGAACGCATAATTAAGAGCTGTGATAAGAACAAACAGTATTTGATTAATTATATTTCTTGGATAGAAGAGTTTGCTGAGAGAATCTCGTCATATTTTTGGAAAGGTCAAAACGCAAAGGGAAGCGGGGAGTATTTGAATTATATTAGAAATAATATACTGAAAGGCCTCGCAGACATAAAGAGTAATTATCTACTTCGTAAGGATACTATTATTGAACTGGCTAACCAATTGGGGGATACATATATTGAAGAAACTCATGAGCACACTCAGTTGATACGAGAATATTTTCTTCATTATATTCGGACGATCTTGCGCATGACACATAGCAGTAGTGATGAAACGAAAAGCGTATGGTTGGAGTGTTTGCTGCAAACTGGCTTTGAGTATAAAATAGCTGAGGCAAAACGCAAAGATAATATAAAATTAAATGGCGAAGAAGAATTTTGTGGTCAAATCAAAGAAAGGGTTAAGGATGAATTTCGACGTTTCCGAAGAGTTCTTTTAGTTGAGAATAATCGGCCTCTTTATCAGGCAGTTAATGATTTGGGCAAGGTTATTGAGGACAACGACAGGGATAATGAATGGGAAGAATGTGGGAAGGATGAGAAAGGCACAAAACTGAAAAAACTGTACGAACAGTATCATATGAAGAACGCAAAGCTTTTTTTGGACTATCAGAAGAGTGATAAGGTAATGAATATTATACCAATGTATGATTTGTTAAGGTTGTTAAATTCCGAAACATATCTCCCTACAGGAGAAAAAAGATACTTGCGGTTGGGTGATAAAATTAATGAAATTGTGAATTCTGTTGCAGAGTCTGGAAAGGTTATCGTGTTCGGTGAAAACGAAGGGAAATATTCTGATCTTGACAAGTATTTAGGACTTTCTACTTATTTTATATTATATCCTGCAGCTATGTCGAAGGAATTAGCGCACGATAAAACTAAGGATACGGAAGAACTAGAAGAAAAATGGAAAAAAGTAAATAGCAAGGAAGAGTATAGAGAGGAGTTGAATCATAACGGCTTTTGTCTTTTCAAAAATATCGACGAAAATAATATCAGCATTTTTATCAAGCTGGACAATAATTATTTGGAATTAAAGTTTGAGGAAAAGAAAGCGGAGCACCAGAGAATTGAACCAATTTATATGTTTATATCGTGCTTGTCGGATGATCAAAAAGCGTTGCATTTAATTAGATGCATTTTGATGTTTAGACAAAAGTTAGTTGATTGGTTAGAGAGGGATTTTAACAATAATACTATTGCGGATCTTTTAAAGCAGAAGCACTTGTCACGGTTGCTGTCTATGGATAAAATGGGTGATCATGCGGAGATGGATTTTGTGGGATGCCATCAAAAAACACTTGCTATGGTTACGAGGGATGAGTATGAAAAAGAGAAAACAAAAGGAACTTGGTATGCTCGAATCGGTGAGAGTGGGGAACTAGTGAGGGTAAGACCTTCTGGTTGCTCTAAGCAGTTGATGTTAGAAACAATTGATAATATGAAGATGAGAGAACTGGAAGAATGGTTTTTGATGCGAGCATATATTAATTCACGTATATCTAGGTTATTTCGTACTATGGCTAGGATGGGAAACGAATTTTCCAGTACGGAGCCAACAGAGATAGAGTTGAGTGAAACAGAGTTGTATTATAATGAAGATGAGCAAGGCATTTATTTAAGACCTGCCAGAAATCTTGGTCATATGTTTTTCGCGGCTATGCGAACGGGAGAGACAAGGAAGAATTACCTTAGGCAGATGGCAAAAGTGATTGCGTTTCAGGTTGAAGGTGTTTGGGATTATGATGATATTATTGTTGATGATCGGGAAAACCAAGATGAAATAATAGAAGGTAGATTGGAAAAGTTGTATTCTTTATTAAAAAAATATAATATTGTCCATTTTGTTGGACCGCATGGGGAAAAGTACTCATACTTGTCTGAATATTTGATTGTTTCGCTTTTGGATTGTTTTGTAAGTGGATTCAAGGTTTGCAAAGAATGGAGTAAATCTGATTGGGGCGGTGAAGTTTTTTTAAACATGATCCAGAAACGCGCAATGGATAAATGTGAAATAAGAATTCAAAGAAGTCCAGGGGCTGAGTATAATGGAATAAAATATGATTATTTGGAGATTAGCAATGATATTTATCCTCGAAAAGAGACTGGGCGAAGGGGTCCTGGAATGTCTGAAGCGGCTAAAAGGTGGTATATCGAGGGATTATGGAGAATACAGAACGGAAACTCAGAATATCCTAGGGTTTTAGTAAAACATGAATCGAAGCAATATACTATTCAACTACCGATTTTAGAAAGGAAAGATGAGGCATGAAACACATTGTTTTAGTGGATGACAGTTGTAAATTATTAAGAAAGATTTTTATTAGTATTTCATCAATGATTATTGATTATTACAAAACGCATGAGAATGCTGAACAGGAGCATTTTAAGATTACATGGATACATGTGTTAAACGAGGATCAGCCCACCCAAGATAGTTTTGTTGAAGTTGATATCATGCAAGGCATAAACGAAATAATACGGGGAATTTGTGACGAACAGGGAAAGAATAACTTGCCATCAATTGAATTTCAATGCATTGAAGTGAGGTTGAGTCCAGAAAACGAAGCCTCTGATGTTAAGGAGAAGGCTCAGATTATTAAACAAAAAATAGATGAAGTTATAAATGGAAATACTGGTTTTGTATTATTGATAGATCTTGTAATCTATGACAGAAATGATGTTGAATTAGAAATGAAGGGCTCGGAAATTATTTCTGAAGCTTTGTTTTCTGAGTATAGTAAGAATGCTATACCATACAGTAACTATGATACTGCTTCGGCTGAAGAAGCAAAGTTCAGACGATTGTGGAAGAAAAGACAAAAAGTTGATAAAATTTTTGATAAAAAAGATTTATGTGACGCTTATTTCTACAACGACTTATATCTGGATTTACTGTATTCTAAATTAGGACTCAATTGATAATTGTTTTATTTGGGAGGCGAGAATGAAAAAGAATATAGATAAGGAATATAAAGAAATAGTAAATGCAAAAGAAATGATGCCTTGCTTTAGTAATGAAAATAAAAGAAATAGAAAACACGATTATTTATTGTATCAATACAGAAAACTGGATGATTTTTGGAACATAATAAAAAGCGATTCATTTTGGGCTACTAATGCGCGGTTTTCCAATGATGAAGAGGAACAAAGATTTGGCCGAGAAGTCATTAATACCGTATATCATTCCCTTGGATCAAATAGTAATGTTAAAACTTTAGGGCTAGATGATAATTATATTGTTTGCTTTTGTAAAGAAGATGACAAATTAAGTCAGTGGAGAGGATATACACCTAATGGTGGTGTTTCATTGGGATATGATTTTAATATGTTACAGCTTTTTACAATTCTTAATAAGCATGCAGATGTGGAGAAGAAAGGTTGGGGAAGGGGTTCAGTTAAACAGTATGTTGCAGCGGCGGAAGTATGTTATCTTGATCCGCGTGATTCCAAGATGAGTGATAAGGAATATGAAGAATATTGCATGAATAAACTAGGACTAATAAATCCTGCAAATATAGAAGAAGAAATCCAAATTGCTGAGAAAGAAATACAAAAAAAGGCGCCGTATATCAAGCATAGCGGTTTTTATGAAGAGAATGAAAGTCGCTTGGTTTTTAGAGGAGATAATGAAAGTTTAAAGGAATGTATTCGTTATAGGGTAAATGCAGATAGAAACATGCAATTTCCGTATATAATTGTTAAATCTGGGTTGCCACAAGATAAAATTCCCGATAAATGTTTGATAAGAATTGGTTGTATAGACGAAGAATCGGAAATGGAAATCAAAAACTGTATAATAAAAAAAATAGAGGATAAAAAAAAGGGTGATCATTTAATTGAATGTTGCGTTCATCGCAAAGATGATGATATGAATTTGAAGGAGGATTTTTGTCGGGGATGCACTTTGAGAAGTTATCATTCATTGAATTATAACAAGCGATGTAGATACAATCTTGATAACGAGGCAGAATATCGTTATCACTTAAAAAGCCAGGAAGGAGAAATAATTATATCTCAAGGGAAAGATCAAGAAGAAATTTATAGAATAGTTCACGCATGTGTAAAAGAATACAATTCAAAGAAAACTAAAAGTATAAAAGTATGGTGCGAAGGACATCTTCCTTTGCGGAAAATAACGGTTGGACCGTGTAAGAATAATGAGAGTATAGTCGTTCTTGAAGCAATTAAACATTATTGCAGACATGTGTATTGGCTTGAAGATGTGGAGGTGACTTGTTCGAGCATTCCGTACAGAGTTTCCATATAGCATGAACAGTGTATTCAGCTTTTGAAGATAAACGAAAGATTCTAATGTCAATGTTGGCTAAAAAGAGAGAATCTAGCATTATGTAGTAATGATACAATTACAAAATATTACTTAAACGGTGGCCGTTGGAAACACCGCGTGACCGCTGAAAAATGTATCAGTGGCCACCAAGCCGCGCAAAATGCAGCAGCGAACAATCCTCACAAAATTAAAAGATCTTGTAAGGAACAGCGTCGAAGAATCCCTGAATTCCCTGCTTGATGCCGAGTTCAATCGCCTCGTAAATATCGAGCTGTTTTTTGCACTCTCTTTTAGGTATTTTAGTTTATCATAAAAAAGTTTTAGAACGAGGAAGGTGTCGAAGAGTATTGAAACATGTGCATGACGATGATAAAATGTTATTGCTATTATAAATATTCATAAGCGAGGTTTATTACATAGGTTAGCTTATACTAAAGAAGATTATTGGAGGGGTTATGATAAGTCTATATCATGGAACCGATAGGAAAGTTGCTGAAAATATTAAAAATGAGGGATTTAGAATTAAGCCAAGTACAGAGCATTGGTTGGGGAACGGCATTTACTTTTATACAGATTATGATTTGGCAAAGTGGTGGACAACTAATCCTTCACAAAAATTTGGATCTAGAATTCATGAACCTGTAATTATAAAAGGTGAGTTGGATGAAAACATTCATTCGAAAAAAATATTAAATCTTTTGAAATTACAAGATTATATTACATATGTTGAAATTTTTCAAAATGAATTCTGGAAGATGTTTAAGAAGTTTAATCCTTATAATGCAACAGATATAAAAAGAATTAGATGCGCATATTGCGATTTTTTGTCTGGAGTGCATGGATACAAAGTAATTATAGGTAATTTTGTCAATTTAAATCAGCCATATAACCCCCAATTGCATTCTAAATTAATTGAGAATATGCGTTTATCGTATTCTGAGATTCAAGTGTGCGTGTTTGAACAGAATATAATTAGAATTAATGATTATGACTGTAAAGGAGTAAAATAATGAATAAGGCATATTACTATGTAGATAAAAAAGAGAAAGAAAGAGTTTTTAAGGAAGTTTGCGCTTATAATGGTATAGAATTAAGTGAGAATGAAGAAGGAGAAAGGCCAATCAAGATAATCGATAGCTCAGGTAAGGAAATACTAATAGAGAGTGGAAAGAAAGTATTTAAAGAAGCTCATGCTGTCAGGCATCCTAAAAAACGGAACACGGATGGGAAAAAACCAGTTATAAGGACTGTTTCGCAGGAAACTGTTGAGGTCTTGTTGGTGAAAAAAAGAGATGGTATTCGTAAGAGGGGATATGCTGCAAAAGCTACAAAAATGGACTCAAAAACACCGAACTTTGTGCGAAGTAAGAAAAGTGTAACAAAAAGAAAAAAATAAACGAATTGCAGTATGACGATTAATATTTTGAAATTGTCAATAATAGTTGGCATATTTTTTACAAGAGTCTTAAGTTCTTCAAAGTTTTCTCTGAATTTTGTAGTTGCAAGGGATGTTTCTTTCGCGGATGTTTGCAATAAAAGGCGTTCTTTTCGGGACAAGTACGAAGAGGGAGCAATTTATGCAGAGGTAGGGGAGGAGATATTCGGAAAAGCGGTTGGAGTTATTGTGGCGTACGAGCATGCGACAGGGAAAACTGGGATTATTGAGGAATACCAGTGGATGAAAGAAATGGGAAGCTAATTCTTTGGAATATCCAAACTTATTGAGGGTTTGCCAAACTTTTTGAGGGGAGTCGTGAGGTAAATTACTCTTTTAAATTACTCCCTTTGTCAAGGACACAACCCCAAAGTCTATGAACCTTGTTTTTGGACGCGCATGTAAATAATTGAGCTCATACATGGAAAATGCCATGTATGAGCTTGCTTGTTTATAGTGGGTAAATTCCAGTTATGCAGTATTGATAGTATTCTGCAGGGGATAGTTTTGCCAGATCCCATTGGTATCGTTCGTTATTATAGTAATCCATACAGTCATCAATGGACGCTTTTGCGTCCCAAAAGGATTTCCAATCATGCACATATACATGCTTCTGTTGTAAATGATGAAATCTATCAAATGCTATGTAGAGATGAAGATAGAAGCATAAATCCGGATTATTATAAATATGTGGAAAGTTACGGCGGAGTATTATTGCTTCATAGAAAAGAGCATAAAAAGGCTATTAGGGCTGGCGCTAAAAAAATTGAATGGTTTTCGAATATGAGCCCAGAGTTAGGGGAAATGTATGGATTTCCCTATCTGTTTAACGCCATTTTTATTTGTACGCCGCTTACTATCTCGTCTGATTATTGTATTCCTGTCGCCGGATATGCGAATTTTTATATATATGATATGAAAAAAGCAAATTTGCGATATGGCATGTTTTCATATTCTAAGATAGAGTATTGTGATTTTTCGGACACTATTTTAGTCAGCACTGATTTTTCACATGCCATATTAAATCATAGTAATTTTGAAAATGCGGATATGAGGAATTCGAGTCTTTTGGGGGCAGAAATCAAAGGCTGCAAATTTGATAATTGTATTTTGACAGGAACTGTACTGCCAGATGGGTTTTGTTCAGACAATCAAGAAGAGCAGTATGAACATGTCTTGCAATTCATTTAAATTCTTGAAATGGGTCATATTACGGTGGAAATCATTTCTATTGTAGTTTCTCATGATTATATGGGGAATTGAAATAAAAGACTAACTATTAAAAGTCAAGTGGGAAATAAGATTTTTTGAATAAAGTACAGAAATGTATTTTAGATAGCCGGGAGCCGGCTTAAGCTCCAAACAGTACCATGAAAATCGCATGACAAAAAGAGCATCGTTTTAGGGGCTCAAGAAACAAGGTTATGATAACGGCATGATTATTTTCGATAGGATTCGCCAGTCAGTTTCATGCTGTAGATTGTGCGCACCAGCTTCTTTGCAGCGTGTGAGACTGCAATGTTGTAATGTTTGCCCTCACGCATCTTTTTCGCAAGGTAAGTGGCAAAGCGCTCATCCCATTTGCACACAAACTTTGTTGCGTTAAACAAAGCGTAGCGAAGGTATCTGGAGCCGCGTTTCTCCATGTGGGAATTGCTGGACTGCAGTTGCCCTGACTGATAGGTCGACGGCGACATGCCTGCGTAAGTCAGTATTCTGTCTGCATCGTCAAAACGGGAAAAATCACCGATCTCGGCAAGGATCATTGCCCCCATACGGTAACTGATCCCAGGGATGGTCAAGATGGGGGAATGGCATCCGTCCATGATCTTCCTGATGGACAGCTCGACTTCGTCTGCCTCGTCCGTAAGGACTTCGATCAGGCTGTGCAAACGTCAAGCAAAATTTTACGTGATGGCAAATTCATCTTACCGCACACAGAAATGGCATACTACTACGCTCTTAGGAAACTTAGAAAGTACTGGAGGGATACATCTTCCAGATGTACAAACCACTTCTGGTGAAAAAGTCGATGCTGGATAATGTGTTTAGTGAAGATCTATATCAGGAGCTTTCGGAGACGGTGATGGAATGCATAATTAAGTTTAGTATTTAAAAATACTGTTTACTAATTAGAAGAGAATTAGAAATAGTCGTATAGTTTAATGCTTAATAATGAAAACGCTGTAGTTATTGAAACAATAATAATCAATAACTACAGCGTTTCTTGCTTATGTCTGGCAGAATAATAACTAGACGATAGATCCATTATGGCGGGAGCATTCAATGACAATTAGGATATCGTACCGTCAGGTGCGCAGTAGATGGTGACGGAACCAGTGTAATCATGGGTAATGCCAAATAGAAGCGTTTGAGTAGCCACTGCGGTTGCGGTTGCAGAATTTCCGCTCATGCTACTGGTACAGCTCTTAATGCTCCAGTGGGAATTATTTGAACCCGCATCATGGGAACAGGAGATGCAGGAAGATGTGGTTCCGTCATAAGTAAAGGTGGCGGTTATAGTAACATACCACAACACATTTTGGTTGGAATCTTTAAAATAGGTTGTCTTAGAAGCTGTTTTTGTAGAACGGGTCATATCGGCATTGTCTGAGGTTATAGAATCAAATTCCGTAATAATGGTATTCACATAAAAAACCTCATTGCTTAAACGAACCGTATCTGTTTTATTACAAAGTTCATTGGATGCATGACTTGTGAATGACATTGAAAAGGAAAGCATAATACATGCAATAAACATAAATAGTATTTTTTTCATGGCATGACCTCCTCATATTCGATTATTTTGTTTTCTGCTGTAACTATTTCCGAGCGCATTATACTTAAATGTTCCTGCCATAAAACAATGCTTATTAAAACAGATATGGTTAGAATCAAAGCAAGTAGTGTAAAGAATACCCTTTTTTTAAGTCTCCCTAAGCTTAGATAGGAACAAAAATCTTTTGTCTTCATATTTGAGTAGTACTGATGAACAATATCATTTGGATTTCCAAAAAATAAATAAAACTTTTCTTTCGAACTCATTTCATCAAAATGCTCGCCGGTATCCAGGTATTCATCTATGTTTTTAGATAGTCCTTGGAGATATTGTCTCTCTTCTTTTCGGATGTCCGGAAAGAGAAATTTAATTTCATTCATGTATTCTTCCTTTATCCGTCTTAGATCATTCCCCTTCTTCATCCATTGCCTCTCCTATATTTTTCCTTAGAATGTTTTCAATACCTAAAAAAGTGGAGTGATAGGTATCTAAGAGCTCATCTAAATAAGATAAACCTTTTGGCTCGGCATGATAGTACACTCTTGTCCGCTTTCTTCCTACCAACTTAGAGTATTCACTAATCATTCCCTCATTCTCCAATTTATAGGTTGCCGTGTAAATTGTGTTTTGAGAAATCGACAAATAACCCTCTGAAAGGCTGGATACTGCCTTTGTGATTTCATACACATAGCAGTCCTTTTGCTTCAGAAAGTACAATATCAACATTTCCGTTATTCCGTTAATAATATAGTTTTTTGTTGCCATGGCTACCTCACTAAGAAAATTTTATACCATTATATTTATATTGTCAATAATACGGAGTACAAATCATTTATTGACAAAATTAAATATCCAGAATACAATATGTTAAAAGCAGAGTATTCTGAAAATTGACGATATGGTTACATCTAGTTGGATTATTGTCTCTTCAAGGCTAATGGTGGGTGAATTTGCTTACCATTAACGCGGATAAGATAATAGAGTTTAGCATCATGATTATTCGGGAAAATGCTAATCAGAGTCTACAGGAAGAGAGTAAAACACGAGAAAGGAGGAGACATGCTAAAAATTTGAAAAAAGGTATTCTGGTATCTTTAGCAGTTTCAGTTCTCCTAATCGTATTATTTATTAATGCACTAGAAGTAGTTCCAACGGAATACAGATACAGATTTGAGGAGATTAGTAATGTAATAATGATTATATTGGCCGTTGTAGGGCTTTTATGTTTTCATAATAAGAGAACAACCAACCGGAATGAAGTGTTTTACATACTTAGTAATATGGCTGTTACCCTACTTGCATTGATTATGAATGTTTATGTTTTTGACCAGACAATTCGTCTCAATCATCTTTGTGAAGATGTTTGTGAGGCGTATTTGCTCTGGGTAGTAATCTTCGTTTTGCAGGCTACGCTTCTAACTGGGCTCGGGAGAGGTCTGTTAAATGTGATGAGTTCCTTGTGTAATGTGATCAATAGTACTGTAAAACAGCTATATGAAACCATTTGCACTTTGGTGAAACGGAGCGACGATTATGTGGTTTGCAGTATTGCCCTTATGTTTTTGGGTTGGGCCATATATGTAGGTATTGAAATATACAACCTCGGATTTAATTGTGTTTTTGGGGATGTTGATATAATCTTCAAAAGTATGTGGTTCTGGATGGCTGGCCTTATTATTTGCCTTTTTATTCGGATTTTTCCTTTGAGTATTCAAAAAGCGGGAGAAGGAATAAAGGAACTAAAAGGAAAAACAATGTTGATACTTATATCGGTGATAGGGTTGGTGGTATTGCTTTGTACCGTTAATGGTTTTCTTACGGTTGTCACATCACTTATTCTGATTCCGCTTTTAGCAATGCGTGTACTATATCTATACAAGAAACCTTCTCAACGGATGAATGAGTCGGAAAGTAATAATGCCAATGCGGTAAAACCAAAAAATAATGAATCCAAAAACAGAAATGAAATTAACCAAAAAGATCTGGAGATAGTTCTGCTCGCATTCTTGCTGCCAACCGTGCTTGTCCTTGTGATAGCCTGTTTGCAACCTGAAGCCTTGGCTGTATGGGAGGATCATGACTCTTTGAAAATAGATGTGTTAATAAAGTATGTGGAAAAGGTGTTGGATATTGTCCCGTTATTCTTAAAACTGATTGATTAAGGTTTATATAAACAACTGTAAAGGTGGTGATTTTTGTGGAAGGATTAAGGGCGGTTCTTAAACTTGGCTGTGTGTCAGGAATCATTATTTTAAGCTTTATTCTGATTGTTTCTGGAATTCTTCGATGGCTGTCGCCCTTTGATCGTGATGAAAAAATCAGAAGAGAAAGGCTTAGTATTCTCTCATGGATTGCTACTGCCGGACTTTGTGCGGCAAGCTTGCTCTATTTTACCTGGGGCCCGGGTGGAAATGATAAAATGAAAACCCGGATCTTTCTCAATGCATCTGGGAAATTATTTGCCTTTTTGTTTCTTGGGATCATTGCGATTTCTGCTGTAGTGTTGATAGTCATAATTGCAATTTATCTGTACCTTATTCTTCAGGTCATAGTTTATGCAGGAAAGCAATTAAATAGAGAGGCAAATAAGAAACTGGAAAAATATGTTGAGGCATTGAGATCCCCTACCGTGGCCGTGGCAATCGCATCAGGAATAATGTCGCTTTTCTTGATTTTTCCGTTTCTGGTAGGTTTGTCAGAACCTGAAACGAATGTCCAAGTATCACAAAATGTGGATGTTACTCAAGAGAATGAGGATAACGAACAACATGTAGCGGAAGAAGCTGATGAATTAGCTGAGAACGACGGATTGCTGGGAATATGGGGAAAGGGTGTCAATAGAATCAGCAGTTTCTTTGTATTAGAAAAATCAGGAACAGAGGAGCCAGGAACAAAGGAGTCAGGAACAGAGGAGCCAAAAACAGAGGGATCAGAAAATAATAATGAGAAAAATGACAACGATAATTCTGCAAATGCTTTCGTAACATATGCATTGGTCTATATTGTTGCATTGGGGGTTGTCCTTGCAGTTATCAGGATACTTCATTCCATCATCCGCAGAACCTTTGAAGAAAAGGAAGAGAAAGATAAAGATCTAATAGGGGAATACTCTAACCCCATGGGGTTATTAGCTGTTGGTGTTGCCGCCTTGTGGATGATGAGGAAAAAAGGTGTCAACTGGAATGATGAAGTTAGCATAATCGAAAATTTATTAAAGAGTTTTGGCACGGTATTGCTTATCACAACGCTTGTCATTTTGGTTTTGGAAGTGATTCGACTTTTGTTGGATATGAAGGAACCCTTTATCCGACGGAGCGCACGATTTTTATTTGTTGTTATGGTTGGCGAATGTGCACTAATGTTAATGAACATAGTGTACACCTTTTTTAGCGCATTGGGAAATGCCATTGGTAGTGAAAACAACATGGAATTATATGAATTTCATGATGATGTAATGAAAAATATGGACAAGCTAATGAAAAAGCAACTGAAGGTAAAGAAAAAAAAGCGAAACAGGGGGAAAAAGTCATCCAAGAAAAAGCAGAATAATAATCCCAAGCAAATAAGGATCTTCAAGATGTTTAAAAAGAAAGTAACAAAAAAATAGTGACGGGGGACATGTATATGAAAAGATTAAAAAAGAAAGATATATATAATCCCATCAGGGATAACACCAGATTATTGCGAGTAGGAGTAGTCTTTCTCGCGGTCGTATCTTTTTTTACTACTGCAAACGGCATGCGAAAGTATATTTTTGTAGATAATGGATCCGTTGCATATGCTGCGTCAGCGGCGATCCAGGGTATTTTGCTCGCCTTGAGTATGAATTTGCCGGATTATCTCAAAAACATTTGGAAGAATTTTAAAAATATATACAAGAAAGAAAACCTAATCGTTGTGGCTCTATCTTTTTCGGTCAAGTTAATACTTAGTGCTATGGCAATTCTTCTAACCATGGTATCGATCTTTTGTTCCTCTTTATTTAGTTATGTATATATAGCGGAGGTCATTCACAAGGATTCCTGGGAAGTGGATAGCGAGTTGTTAGTACAACAGGCTTATCGCTTGGAGCTATACAATGCACAGGATTATACTCATGCATATCAGATTTATTTGGAAGAAGCTGTGGGCGAAAGGATTTTGCTCCTCGAACAGACAGCGGCAGGATTATCTAATTCTGTTTCGGATCTGGAGGTTGACTGGGGGAAGGAAAGAGATACATATGCACCATCTGACGGGTCAACGGGGGCCAGTTATATGGCAGCGGTGATAGATGTTATGGAAAATGCCATTAAAAAAGAGGCATCTCAAGAAGAAAGAACGCTTGCCATCACTGCAGTTACAGATGCGAAAAAAAACATAAACAACCGAATGGAAAACATTCAACAGAATCTGAGTACACTTGACAATAACATATCGACTTATTATGACCAAGTCAATAAACTGAATACCCAAATCTCACGCGCACAAGCGGGAGTAGATGTTACTTATTTGCAAGATTCAGTTAATACTTATTTGAGTCTTATTACGAAGATAGTCCAGCAACAGGCAGATTTGCAAACAGAGTATAGAACCTTGGAGCTTTCCGCTGAGAGACTGGCATTTTATGAAAGCCTGCTTGGTTTATCCAGTTCTACCAGTTCCATGTCTATTAGTAGTAGTTTAATACAGTTACAATCAGAATTTTTCCAAACGGAACCTGACGAGACCAAATTATTGAAGCTTGCAACGGATATTTTTGACAGTCTGCGCAATGCGTCTCGAATTGCTAATGAGACTGAAAAAGGAAATGAGGATGCTCTCACTTATACAAATTTATTGCAGCAAATGAATTGGTTAATTAGGAACCTGATAGATTATCTGGAGGTAAAAGAAATAGAAGCTGATATAGATGACATGATTGAGGATTTGCGAACAGTTGCATATGGTGCTAAAACAATTCAAAATGACGAGTGGAAAAACGAGTGGAATCAGCGCCTATCTGCGCTGAAAGCGCAGATTAGTGCTTTGCCGATATTTAGTGGGGCTGATGTGGGAAATTGGACATCAAGCATCCTGACGCAGGCACAGATAAATATACTGCAAAATTATGACAGAAATGAATCTAGCAAAAAACTGGATGATGCAATACATCGTTATGTTTCAAATCATAATGCCATTTACAATGCGATTCTTTATCTGGAGAGTCCATTCAGATCATTGGCAATATTTGCTCTGGTACTTGCACTCGCTTTCGATCTTTCCGGTTTTATTTTTGGCATTGTTGTACAAAACAATGAAGAAGAAAATGAAACGGATGAACTGGATTCGGATGATGATGGCATATCAAAAGACAAAAAAAAGGAATCCAAAGAAAGATCCTCGGAAAGACCCGATGATTTGCGGAAAAGTAATGAAAACACTTCCAGCATAAAAGACGGGAAGAAAAAGGAAGAATATGAATTGTATGATGAAAAACTGATCAAGCAAGCGGAGTGGAGTGTTCTTAAAACATTAAAGCCGTATGTTATACTGACCGGAGATTACAAGTATGCGGATGAAAGCTATATTTATACGGTTTTTGAAGATGGCGTACAATGTAATTGGTCGGTGAAGGATAATGCTCCATATTCCCTAGGAATTTATATACCGGAAGAAAAGCATGGTGAGTGGTTGAAAGGAACGCCCGTTTTGGAAAAAGAGCAGAACATCCTTTTCGCAACGCAAAATGGTGGTCCTCAGGATGGGGTATACTTGGACTGCCGGCTTACATTTGATGAAGGAAGCCTTCTTCTGGTTCGGGACGGAAATAAGATCTTTTTGGCAAATATTGATGATTATGTACCTGCCCACATTTACAACCCAGAATGGGGTGAAAACCAGACGGTACCAGCCAATCAGATTGATGCAAAGGACTTCAAATTTAAAATAGTTATTGTTGCTTTAAATCCGAATGGAACCAGAGTGGTTGCTATTTACGCGATTGAAAATAGCTGAAAAAGATATATGAAAAGAGGTGAGTCCATTGTATTATAATTAACTAACTGAAGGAAGGAAAAGCTGATGCATTGGCTTTTTCTTTTGAGCCAGATTTGGCTGTTTCTGTTGGTCTCTGAATGGCTAATTCTGCTGGGCTCTAACAGATGCGGGTTATTGCAACTGCTCATTTCCTTCTATCGCTGTGCAAAATCTCTGATACTTAACTCAGGTGTTAAAACATACTTGAAATCAATAATACGGAATACAAAATATATATTGACAAAAATAAATAAATTAATTATTATTGCATTAAGAGATAAATTTTCTGAAAATAAGAACCTACAAGTCTTGCTTGAATTGATGAACGGCTATCATATGATGTGGATTTAAAAGAAAAAAGAACTTTTGACGAGTTTCATAAGTCTGCATCATATTCATGGCAAAATGAATTTAGAATATCCTTGGATTTTAGTTAAGGGAAATTTAGTCAGTCAATGCTTGATAAGGTGACGGATTTTGCTAAAATGACTTTTCCGGGGAGTATTGAGTTAGATGAAGATATTCTTTCATTATCTGATTGGATCTATTTTGAAATCGGTGATATCAGTGATATTTGTCTATGCATGGAAATAGATGAGCTTTTTAGTGATACACATTCACTAAAACTTGAAAACGAACCAGTTGTAATTCAATCATATGAGACTAAGCGAAAGGTGCGTCCAACATTTTGCAAAACTGTAACAGCCATGACCTTTCCGAATGGGGAATGTCATCTTGCTGTTTCAAAGGAATCGTTCTATTGTGCGATTTTATAAATAATTTTCACTGTGGTAGGAGCATAGTTTGTTTGAGATTACTTTCTTTTGGTATTATTGGGGTGATGAAGATCAACTGATCTAATTGTATTTTTCATTTTTGTAGAAAAAACGATGCGTCATACGCAATGTAAACAAGCTGATAATTACAGGAAATCCATAAGTTGTTCAATTGGACAGGAGGTGATTCCAATGGTTAAGTCAAGATGAATGAGTAGCACAACAATAGACCAAATGTCAAGAAAGAACGAGGGAAAAGATATGAAGAAAAACTTAATTGCTTTATGCTCCGCAACCTTAATTTTTGCAGTAAGCATGCTGACGCCTGCGACTGCGCTTGCCGGAGAAAATTCTTATTGTGATCATGTGTTTAATACCAATTATACTGGTTTTGTTACCGTTCCTTCCACTCATTTAGTAGGAAGTGAAACTTGCTATGTTAACACCGTATATTATGGTTCCTTCCCCAAGTGTTCTAAATGCGGCGCAATTGACAATAATGTTCCGAAAACCTGGGTTAGTGAGACTCACAGCATATGTAATCATTAATGTGACAACGGCAGGTTTGTGAGCAGGGGAGGTGTTTGGCGGCATGAAAGGGAGAAAGGAAAGCGGGTTATTCCTATGCGTCTGTATCGCATTGGTCATGACGTTTGGCGGCTGCGGGGGGAAGCGGGAAGCAGTAGCGGATGATCTGTCGGTCCCGACAGAGGAGAC
>JAEEGL011709283.1_pt1 | contig 31027 bp, 25 predicted proteins | sample 9134231 | NCBI WGS metagenome assembly JAEEGL01 (sample SAMN16246548, study PRJNA631951) | gut metagenome | biome: gut microbiome; feature: rumen; material: fiber-attached | host: Bos | place: Iran: Karaj | collected 2018-10
CTCCGGGAGCCTGGCGGCCCGGCCTTCCACCGGGGCTCCTTCCATTCTCGCATCTGGTCTTAGGGGGCGCTGCCCCCTTACCCGCTCACGTCCGCTGACGCTCCGTTCGCTACCCCCGCGGCTCTCGAGCTACCGACATCGCCCTGCGGGCTCCGTCCCGCTCTCCGCCGGGCGGTCTGAGGACCGCCGGTTGCCCACCCTCCGGGCCGCCGAGCATCCTGTTTTTGCCGTTTATCCTCCACGGCAAATATGACTTAACCGGTAGGTCCGCGGGTGTTTGTGCCGACCTACCACCTGGGCTTTCGCCTGGTGAGCGATAACGTCCTTTCTGCTCACCGGTATCCTCGGGAGATGGGCGCGGTGAGCAAATAAGCCTCTCTCGCTCACCGAGACGGGCCGCCGCGAGGAGGGCCTTTCCCGGAGCCTCCCGCAGCGGCGGCTCTTGTTTGAGTCGGCAGTTCTTGCTTCCTTTACGCCGGAAGAACGCATCAGGTACCAGAACGATATGACCACGGAACGCGACATACGCAACCAGATTGCCTTTGCGGAAAAGAAGGGCATTAAGAAAGGCGAAGCCAGGGGCGAACGAAATCGCAGCATTGCCATTGCCCGAGAAATGCTTTCAGATGGATTGCCCGCAGATATGGTCTCCAAGTATACCGGCTTGACGTGTGAGGAAATACAAGCGCTGACATAACCGCGGCGATATGCGCAACTAGTTGCCTTTAGCCCGGCTTGTATTGGAAGTCTATGTTTTTTTTCGTAAGTTTGCACCAAAGTAGGTTTTTATTGCCGGATGACACTTGAGGGTCTGAAAAAGAACATCGCCAAGTTGATCTCGCTCTACGAAGGTGAACGCCAGCGTGCCGACGGGCTCGCGGAGCGCCTCGCGCAGAGTCAGGAGGCTGTGGAAGCCTGCAAGACGCAGATAGCCGATTTGAACAGACAGATAGACACCCAGAAGTTGAAGGGCGCCTTTATGGCCGAAGGCGGCAATGCCGAGGCCAGGGACCGCTTGAACAAGTTGATTCGGGAAATCGACAGGTGCATCGCACTGCTGGAGCATTAGGGTATGGAACAGAGCATCAAACTGAAGATTGCCGGCAAGGAATTCTCGCTCAAGGCCAAGAGCCCCGAGCAGGAGTCGCTGATGCGCCGGGCGGCCGAACGCATCAACGCGAGCCTGGCCAAGTACGATGAGAAGTTCCCCCAGCTCGAGCGGGTCGACAAACTCATTTTCGTGGCCCTCAACGAGTCGGTTTCGGCCCTTTCGCTCCGCGAGCAGTCGGAGCAGTCGACGGCCGGACTCGAGGCCCTTGCCGCATCGCTGGACGCCTATCTGAATGACATAAAGACCGACCGTTAGTTCCGTCCGCTGAAACAACAAGTTCCAAGGAACCGGGTCGCTCGTGCCGGGGATGGCAGGCCTGCCGGACAGGAAGCCTGATACGGGGCGGAGCCCAAATCGTACAGAAATTATTTTCTGAGGGGAACTGGCGGTTTTGTATAGACAGCATCTGCGCGCCTTTGCGGAGATGCTGTTTTTTGTTTGACAAGTTTTGATAAAAAGATAGAACTATGTTGTTATTTTTCATTGGGGCCGCAGTGGGCGCAATCGTCGCCCTGGCCATCTACATACTCGTGCGCAGGCTCGCTATGAAGGGTCGCCGCGACGCCTTGGTAGAAAAGGCGAAAATGGAAGGAGAACGCATCAAGCAGGAGAAAATCCTGCAGGCGAAAGAGCATTTCCTGCAGCTCAAGGCCGAGCATGAGAACTACGTGCAGGAGAAGAACGGAAAGATTCAGGAAACCGAGAACCGGCTCCGCCAGCGCGAACAGCAGCTGGGCCAGCAGTCCGGGGAACTCGGCCGCCGTCAGCACGAACTCGACAGCCTCAAGGGGCAGCTCAACGCCCAGCGCGAACAGCTGGAACGCCGGGAGCAGGAGTGCGAACGCCTTACCGCACAGGTGAACAAACAACTTGAGACCGTGGCGGGGATGTCGGCGCAGGAGGCCAAGAACGTCCTCATGGAGAACATGAAGGCCGAGGCCCGTACGGAAGCGCAGGCCTACATCAACGATACCATGGACGAGGCGCGGCTCAATGCGGCCAAGGAGGCCAAACGTATTGTTATCAACACGATACAGCGGACGGCTACCGAAACGGCCATCGAGAATGCCGTGACCACCTTCCCCATCGACAACGACGAGATCAAGGGCCGTATCATCGGTCGTGAAGGACGCAACATCCGCGCCCTCGAGGCGGCCACCGGCGTGGAGATCGTGGTGGACGATACGCCCGACGCCATCCTGCTGAGCGCCTTCGACCCGGTGCGCCGCGAAGTGGCCCGCCTGGCCCTGCACCAGCTGGTGACCGACGGACGCATCCATCCGGCCCGTATCGAGGAGGTGGTGGCCAAGGTGAGCGCCAAACTCGAGGACGAAATCCTGGAGACGGGCAAGCGCACCTGCATCGACCTGGGCATCCACGGCCTGCACATCGAGCTGGTGAAACTCATCGGCCGCATGAAATACCGTTCTTCCTACGGTCAGAACCTGCTGCAGCACTCGCGCGAGGTGGCCAACATCTGCGCCATCCTGGCCAGCGAGCTGGGGCTCAACCCCAAGATTGCCAAACGAGCCGGCCTGCTGCACGACATCGGCAAGGTCTCGGAAGAGGATCCGGACCTGCCGCACGCCCTGCTGGGTATGAAACTGGCCGAACAGTACAAGGAGAAGCCGGAAATCTGCAACGCCATCGGCGCGCACCACGAGGAAACGGAAATGACCTCCCTTTACGCTCCGCTGGTGCTGGTTGGAGACGCCATCTCCGGCGCCCGTCCGGGTGCCCGCCGCGAGGTGATCGAAAGCTACATCAAGCGCCTGCGCGGGATGGAGAACCTGGCCGGCGCCTATCCCGGCGTCACCAAGGCCTACGCCATCCAGGCCGGCCGCGAACTGCGCGTGATCGTAGGAGCCGAACAAGTCTCGGACCACGACGCAGAGGTGCTCTCCGTGGATATCGCCAAGAAGATCCAGGACGAGATGACCTACCCCGGACAGGTCAAGATCACCGTCATCCGGGAAACCCGCAGCGTAGCCTACGCAAAGTAGAATATGAACACACGCTTTCTTGCTTTCTCGGCCGCCTGCCTGCTGCTTTTGGGCTGCGGGCACCGGTTGCGGGACGGTGAGTATACCCTCACGGTCCTTTCCACCAACGACGTCCACGGCGCCTGGTTCGACTCCACCTACACGGGAAGCCGGGTTCGCAAATCGCTCTTTGCCGCCAAATACTGCATCGACAGCGTACGGGTGGCCGACGGAGCGCAGAACGTGCTCCTGGTGGATGCCGGGGACTGCCTTCAGGGCGACAACGCCGTCTACTATTTCAATTACGTGGACACGCTGTCCCCGCACCTGTTCCCGCGCCTGATGAAGTATATGGGCTACGACGCCATCGCGTGGGGCAACCACGACGTAGAGACCGGGCACGCCGTCTACGACCGCGTGCAGCGGGAACTGGTGAAGGACGGCATTCCGTTCCTGGCCGCCAATGCCGTGCGGAACGACAACGGGAAGTCCTACTTCCCCCAGTATAAGCTGGTGGACAAAGCCGGTCTCCGCATCGCCGTGCTGGGCTATGAGAACGCGAATATCAGGAGCTGGCTCTCGGAAGAGCTCTGGAGCGGAATGCATTTCGAGCCCATCGCGGGCCGCATCCAGGCCGATGTAGACTATGTCCGCAGGAAGGAGCGCCCCGACGTAGTGGTGGCCATCGTCCACTCCGGTACCGGGGCGGGTGACGGCACCAATCCGGAGTCGGAGGCGATGGACGTCTTCAACCTCGTGAAGGGGGTGGACTGGGTCATCTGCGGACACGACCATCGGCCCTATGTAGAGGCACGGGATTCCTGCGCCCTGCTGAATTCCGGCAGCCACTGCCGTTACCTCGCGCACGGAAAACTCCGCCTGCGCGTTGAGAAGGGCGCCGTTGTGGAACGCTCCTATGAGGCGGACCTCATTCCCATCAAGGCCAGGCTGGTGGACACCGCGATGCGCGCGCTTTTCCGCCCGGAGTTCGAGGCCGTGCGGGAATTCACCCTGCGGGAAGTGGGCGTGCTGAACGTAGACCTGCGCACGCGGGACGCCTACATAGGGATGAGTCCTTATGTGAATCTCATCCATACGCTCTGCCTGGGCCAAGAGCCCGCGCAGCTGTCCTTTGCCGCGCCCCTCACCTACAACGGAAACGTGGATGCGGGCATCCTCCGTTTCAACGACCTTTTCACCATCTATCCGTTTGAGAACCAGCTCTTCATCATCACGATGACGGGCGAGGAAATCCTGCGCTATCTGGAGGCCTCCTACGACCGCTGGATCCAGACGGTATCGCGCCCCGGAGAGCACGTTCTCAAGATTGTTCCCCGCAGCGACGCCCGCACCCAGCAGAAGGGCTGGTCCTTCGTGGGCCGCTCCTACAACTTCGATTCGGCGGGCGGTCTCAACTATACGGTGGACGTGACCAAACCCCGCGGAGAGCGCATCTCGGTGTCGTCTATGGCCGACGGAAGCGCCTTCGACCCCGCCGGCACCTACAACGTGGCGATGACTTCCTACCGCGCCAGCGGCGGCGGTAGCCTGCTGGAGGAAGCGGGCATCGACACCGACGACATCGATTCCCGCGTAGTGGCCCGTTATCCGGAGATCCGGAATATCCTGTACGATTACCTGCTGAAGAACGGCTCCATCGACCCGGAGGTTATTTCCGATCCCTCGGTCATCGGCACCTGGAAGTTCATCCCCGAAAAAACAGCCGGGCCGGCTTTGAAGGCCGACCTGGAGCTGCTGTTCGGAAAGTAGGAACTACCTCCTGAAATTCTTCATTTGCTGCATAAGGGTGCCGGTGACGGCGCCCTTCATCATTTTGCGGGTGCCCTCGAACTGCTTGAGGAGCTTGTTCACCTCCGGGAGGGAGGTGCCGGAACCCTCGGCGATGCGCTTGCGGCGGCTGCCGTTGATCACGTCCGGATGTTCGCGTTCATAGGGAGTCATCGAGAGGATGATGGCCTCGGTGGCCTTGAAGGCATCGTCCGGGATATCCACGTCCTTGATGGCCTTCCCCACGCCGGGGATCATCCCCGCGAGGTCCTTGATGGAACCCATCTTCTTCACCTGCTGGATCTGCTGATAGAAATCCCACAGGGTGAACTGGTCCTTGGCGAGTTTCTTCTTGAGGGCCCGGGCTTCTTTCTCGTCGAACTGCTCCTGGGCCTTCTCCACCAGGGAAACTACGTCGCCCATCCCGAGGATGCGGTCCGCAATCCTTTCCGGATGGAAAACGTCCAGGGCTTCCATCTTTTCGCCGCTGGAGACGAACTTGATGGGTTTCCCCACCACGGCCTTGATGGAAAGGGCCGCACCGCCGCGGGTGTCGCCGTCCATCTTGGTGAGCACCACGCCGTCGAAGTCCAGGCGGTCGTTGAAGGCCTTGGCGGTTTCCACGGCGTCCTGGCCGGTCATCGCATCCACCACGAACAAGGTCTCGGTGGGTTTTACGGCCTCGTGGAGGGTCGATATCTCATCCATCAGTTCCTGGTCCACGGCCAGGCGGCCGGCTGTATCCACGATCACCACGCTGTAGCCATCGGCCTTCGCCTTCGCGACGGCGGCCTTGGCGATCTTCACGGGATCCTTCTCCCCTTCTTCCGTATAGACGGGCACCTGGATGCTCTCGCCCAGCACTTTCAGCTGTTCGATGGCGGCCGGACGGAAGGTGTCGCAGGCGGCCAGGAGGACCTTCATCCCCTTCTTGGACTTCAGATGCAGGGCCAGCTTGCCGGAGAAAGTGGTCTTACCGGAACCGTTGAGACCCGCCACCAGCACGATGCCGGGATTGCCCTTCACGTTGACGTCCTGCGCGGTGGAGCCCATAAACGACGCCAATTCGTCGTGCATGATCTTCACCATCATCTGCTGCGGCTTCACGGCGGTGAGTACGCCGGTGCCGATGGCCTTGTCCTTCACCTGGTTGCAGAAGTCCTTGGCCACCTTGTAGCTTACGTCGGCGTCCAGCAGGGCCTTGCGGATGTCCTTGACGGTCTCCGCCACATTGATCTCGGTGATTTTCCCCTCACCCTTCAGGATTTTGAAAGACCTCTCCAGCCTTTCGCTCAGATTCTCGAACATAGGGTCTCGCTTTGGTTCTGCAAAGATACGATTTTTCACCAATCGGCTAAAAAAATTGTCGATTTTTATCGGTTTTAGCCGAACCGCAAAAAAAATGCATCCCTTTTACTTGACCCGACCGTGAATAACGCCTTAATTCGCCGCCGGCCCGGCAACGTCGCCCGGCCTTAAAAGCATCATTTATGAAACACTGCATTCCGGCCCTTGCGGCCATCCTGCTGGCGGCGACCGCCTGCGACGATTTCTCCCTCTGGGACGCGCCCCGGGAGAAAGGAACCCTGCGCTGGACGCTGGAAAGCGCGCCCGAGGCGAAAGCCGCCGAAGCGCTCACCGACGTCGACGACTACATCCTCACCATCCGCGACGCCGCCGGCGCCGTCCTCTACGAGGGAAGCTGGGGGAACTCGCCCCAGGCCCTGGAAGTGGAGGAGGGCAGCTACACGGTGGGCATCGTCTCCATCCCCTTCGACGCGCCGGCCTTCGACAGCCCCCAGTACGGCGACGAGCAGGCGGTGCAGGTGCCCGCCGGGAAAAGCGTCACGGTGCACCTCAGCTGCACGCTGCTGAACGCAGGGATCCGCCTGAAAACGGGTTCGGACTTCCTGGAATCCTACCCGGACGGCGTCCTCTACGTCCAGCAGGGGACCGCAAGACTCCCCTATCTCTACCGCGAAACCCGCACCGCCTACGTCAAGGCCGGGCTGGCCTCGGTCCTGCTCTACCACGAAGGACAGAACCGCTTCGAGACGCTCTTTAACCGCCTTTTGGAGCCGCGGGAGGTGCTCACCGTCCGCATCAGCGCACCGGGCGGCGGGAGCGGCGGCGGGCAGAACCGCATCACCGTCCAGACCGACACGGTGAAGGTCTGGGAGAACGAGAACGTGGTCATCGGCAGCCAGGACGGCAAACCGCTTTCCGTGGCCGATGCCCCCTTTCACATCGGCGAGGAGGGCGTCTGGGTGACAGGATACATTGTGGGCGGGGATCTCACGTCGGCCGGAAAAAGCGTGAAGACCGAGGGCATCACCAAGAACACGCACCTGGCGCTGGCCGACCGGTCCACGGTGACCGAGAAAGCCGCCTGCCTGGCGGTGGAACTGCCGCAGGGGAAGCTGCGCGACGCGCTGAACCTGGTGGATCACCCCGGCCTCATCGGCCGGCGGGTCCTCCTGAAGGGGAACCTGGTGGAAAAGTACTTCGGAACGGTGGGGTTGAAGGCGACCGCGGACTACGAATTCCAGTAGCTAGAACTGGCGGCGGAGCAAGCGCAAAAAGGATGAAAACGCCCGCTGGTACCACTTGCGCCGCATTTTCCATTCCTGCGGCGTCCACTCGTGCGCCCCGTCCATATCGGCCTCGAAGGAGCGCCGCATATGGGCGGCCACCTCCTCGTCGTAGATGAGCGTATCCACCTCGTAATTGATGTGGAAACTGCGCTCGTCCAGGTTGGTCGTGCCGATGACCGTGAGCGCATCGTCCGCGCAAAGCGTCTTGCTGTGGATGAAGGGACCGCCCCGCTCGAAGACGCGGACGCCCGCCTCCAGGCATTCGGCGTAATAGCCGCGGTTTGCGGGCCGCAGGAAAGGCGTGTCCACGTTTTCCGGCAGCATCAGGCGCACGTCCACCCCGCGGCGGGCCGCCGCCTTGATGGCATCCAGAAGGCGCTGCGGGGGAACGAAATACGGCGTGCACAGGAACACGTAGTCGCAGGCCTCTTCCAGGATATGGCAAAAGGCCTCCAGCATCGGCGCAGGCTCGTTTTCCGGGCCGCTTGATACCACCTGGAGGGACTTGCCCCGGAAGGGGGCATCGACCTCCGCCTCACCGGGTTTCAGATAGAACTCCGGCGGCAGGGATGCGCGGCCGCCGCTGTCCCGCCAGCTCTCCAGGAAAGATGCGCTGTAGCGCGCCACCACGGGGCCGGTGATGCGCAGGTGCGTGTCCCGCCAGCGGTAGAAATAATTGTCGTTGAGGTTCATCCCGCCTGTATAGGCCACCTTTCCGTCGATGACCACGATCTTGCGGTGCTGCTGGTGGTTGATGCGGAAAAGCCATTTCCGGAAACCCTGTTTGATATGGGTGAAACGGATTTCCTCCACGCCGGCCTTGATCATCTCGGTGAAAAAGGAGCGCGGGATGGTGAACAGCCCGCTCCAGTTGTTGTTCAGAAAACGCACCTGGACGCCTTCCGCGGCCTTTCTCATCAGGATTTCCCGCACCTCGCGCCCCGCTTTGTCGTTGCCGAAGCGGAAGTATTCGATATGGATGAAGGAACGGGCCGCTTCCAGGTCTTTCAAGAGCAGCTCCCGCTTGCGCAGGCCGGAAGTGATGATCTCGAAGGAATTTCCCTCGTAGATCCGGTTTTCCTCCCCCCTCTCCCGCAGCCGGCGGGCCAGGAGGCGGAAACGGGGGTATTCCTGGTTATCAGTCATCGCGAAGGCAAATGTAGTCATTTTTTCGCAGAAAGTTGTTACCTTTGCAGACTTGAACAATAATAGCAACGGATGAAGCATTACCTGAAAAACCTGGAAGAACAGGTGCACCAGCGCGCCCTGTGCACCGCCCTGTGCGACTTTGAAGGCGCCAGCTACACCTATGCCGACGTAGCGTGGGAAATCGCCGGCATCCACGCCTTCTTCCGGGAGGCGGGCATCAAGAAGGGGGACAAGATTTCCCTCGTGGCCCGCAATTCGGCCCGCTGGGCCATCTTTTTCCTGGCCGCCAACACTTATGAGGCGGTCATCGTCCCCATCCTTCCCAACTTCACGCCGGAAGGGGCGATGCAGCTCATCCATCACTCGGACAGCGTGCTCCTGATTACGGACGCCGACATCTGGAAGAATATGTCGCTGGAGAATCTCCCCCTCCTGCGCGGGGTCATCAACGCCCGTGAAGACGGCCTGCTGTGGGCCCAGCCCAACATCCAGGCCGCCTGGAACAAGCGGAAGGCCGTCCTCAAGAAGGAATACCCCAAAGGCCTGGATCCCCAGCAGGTTCACTACCACGACAATCTGGACGCGCTGGCCATCATCAATTACACTTCCGGGACCTCCGGGGACCCCAAGGGAGTGATGCTCACCTATGCGTCGGTTTCGGACGTGGTGGATTATCTCCAGGTGCACATCACGGACCAGCCGGAATGCATCGTCTCGATGCTCCCCCTCGCCCACATTTACGGCCTGGTGATGGAGCTCATCTATCCCTGCTGCACCGGTTTCCGCATCTGTTTCCTGGGGAAGACCCCGTCGCCGTCGCTGCTGAAAAAAGCGATGCAGCAGGAGCATCCCACCATCATCATCACCGTCCCGATGGTGATGGAGAAAGTCTATACCAGCTGGGTGAAACCCGCGATGAACACCCGTTCCGGCAAAGTGCTCAGCTCCGTGCCGGGCGTGCGTATGAACTTTTACAAATCCATCGGCGATATGGTGCTGGGGAACTTCGGCGGCGCCGTCCGCACCATCATCATCGGCGGAGCGCCCCTCAACTGGAAGGCGGAAGTGGCCTTCCGTAAGATCGGCCTCCCCTATGCCGTGGGTTACGGAATGACCGAAGCCGCCCCGCTGCTGGCCTTCGTGATGCCGGACGGCTATGTGGCCGGCTCCTGCGGCAAGCCGATGCACGAAATCCGCATCGAGTCGTCGGATCCCGAACGCGTGCCGGGCGAAATCCAGTCGCGCGGTCCGAACCTCACCGTGGGCTATTACAAGAATCCGCAGGCCGATGAAGCCGCGTGGACCCCGGACGGCTGGTTCCGCACCGGAGACCTGGGTACGATGGATGACGGCGGCAACCTTTTCATCCGCGGCCGCATCAAGGCCCTCATCCTCAATTCCTCCGGTCAGAACATCTATCCGGAAGAAGTGGAGCAGATCCTCTCGAACGACCCCATCGTGGAAGAATCGGTGGTCCTGTCCCGCGACAACAAGATCGTGGCGCTGGTCTACCCCCACGCCGACGCCGTGGTGGGAACGGACGAGCAGCAGCAGAAGTCGATGGCCCTGGAAATCCGCGACCGGGCGAACAAATCCCTGCCCAAGTTCAGCCAGATCTTCTACGTGGAGATGGTGGACCTTCCCTTCGAGCGCACTGCCAAAGGCAGCATCAAGCGCCATATGTACAAATAAGTTTGCAGGTTTGAATTCTTTTTCCTAAATTTGCCCGCTTTTTCCGAGCGGGCGCGTAAGCGTGATGCAAGGCAAAGCTCAAGAAATAATGTTTAACTACTATTTTTTTTCAAGTCAATTTACTATGTCTGAAGAAATTAAGAAAGCCGCTCTGAATGCTTCCATCGCTCCCGAGGAGTTCGATTGGGATGCCTTCGAAAACGACGGTCAGGAGTCCGGTTCCAAAGAGGAAGCCCGTGCCCTGTATGAGAAAACCCTGAACAAAGTCACCGAGAACGAGGTGGTGGAAGGTGTGGTCACCGCTATCACCAAGCGCGAGGTGGTGGTGAACATCGGCGCCAAGAGCGAAGGTGTCATCTCCGCTCCCGAATTCCGCTACAACCCGGACCTCAAGGTGGGCGACACCGTGGAAGTCCTGGTGGAGAACGCGGAGGACAAGAAAGGCCAGCTGGTCATCTCCCACAAGAAGGCCCGTCAGCTCAAGAGCTGGGACCAGGTGAACGCGGCCTACGAAAGCGGCGAAATCGTGAAGGGTTATGTCAAGACCCGCACCAAGGGCGGTATGATCGTGGATGTCTTCGGGATCGAAGCTTTCCTCCCGGGCTCCCAGATCGATATCAAGCCCATCCGTGACTACGATGTGTTCGTGGACACCACGATGGACTTCAAGATTGTGAAGATTAACCAGGAATTCCGCAATGTGGTCGTTTCCCACAAGGCGCTCCTGGAGGCCGAGCAGGAGCTCAAGCGCACGGAACTCATCTCCAAGCTGGAGAAGGGTCAGGTGCTCGAGGGCGTGGTGAAGAACATCACCAACTACGGCGTGTTCGTGGACCTCGGTGGCGTGGACGGTCTCATCCACATCACGGACCTCAGCTGGGGCCGCATCACCCATCCGGAAGAAGTGGTTGCCCTGGACCAGAAGATCAACGTGGTCGTGCTGGACTTCCACGAGCAGCAGAAGCGCATCGCCCTGGGTCTCAAGCAGCTCACCCCGCCCCCGTGGGAGGCGCTTTCCGCCGACCTTAAGGTGGGTGACACCGTGAAGGGCAAAGTGGTGGCCGTGGCCGATTACGGCGCCTTCGTGGAAGTGGAACCCGGCGTGGAAGGTCTTGTTCACGTGAGCGAAATGAGCTGGAGCCCCCGTCTGCACAGCGCGCAGGAATTCCTGAAGATGGGCGACGAAGTGGAAGCCGTCATCCTCACCCTGGACCGTGAAGCCCGCAAGATGTCCCTGGGCATCAAGCAGCTCACCACCAACCCTTGGGAGAGCATCCGCGAGAAATATCCCGTGGGCAGCCAGCACAAGGCTACCGTGCGCAACATCACCAACTTCGGCGTGTTCGCGGAACTCGAGGACGGTGTGGAAGGTCTCATCCACATCAGCGACCTCTCCTGGAACAAGATCAAGCATCCTGCAGAGATGGTGCAGAGCGGCGACGTAATCGACGTGGTCATCCTGGACTTCGACGAGAACAGCCACAAGCTCTCCCTGGGCCACAAGCAGCTCACCCCGAACCCTTGGGACGAGCTCGAGGCCAAGTACCCTGCCGGCTCCGTGGTGGACGCCACCGTGCAGGCTGTGGGCGACAAGAACACCACCCTCACCCTGGCCGACGGTACGGAAGTGACCGCTTTCAACCGCGAAATGGTCAAGGAAGACGGCAAGAACGCCCTCGTGGGTGAAACCCTGCCCGTGAAGATCGTGGACCTGCGCCGCAGCACCCGCACCATCCGCGTGTCCCACGTCCGCACCTATCAGGAAGCCAAGGCCGCCAAGGAAACCGCAGAGGCCGAAGGCACCAAGAAAGCCATCAAGAAGGTCCAGACCAGCGTAGAGAAGACCACCCTTGGTGACATCTCCGCCCTGGCCGCCCTGAAGGAGCAGCTGGAGAAGGGTGAGTAATTCATCCAATATCTTTAAGGTCACCTTACTGGGCACGGCTTCGGCCATGCCCGTAAGGGGCCGGAAACAAAGCGCCCAGGCACTGCAAGTGCACGGGCGCTTATTCCTTATAGACTGTGGGGAGGGCGCCCAGTACGCGATGACGGAATACCGCATTCCGATGATGAAGCTGGATTCGCTCTTCCTCAGTCACATCCACGGGGACCACGTTTTCGGGCTCTTCGGCCTGCTGAGCACCCTGGGGATGAAAGGGCGGCAGACACCGCTCAATGTTTTCGCGCCCGCGAGCTTCGGCCCCATCCTCAAGTTCTTCCTCAGCTATTACGGCGAGGGAATCGGCTACGAAATCCGCCACACGCCCCTGAAGATGAAGGCGCCCGAAACGGTTCTGGAAACGAAGAGCATCCGCGTGCTGGCCTTCCCGCTGAACCACGCCATCGACACCTTCGGTTTCCGCTTCGAGGAAAAGGAGCCGCCCTTCAACGTGCACAAGGAAGCCATCGGCAAGTACGGGCTCACGCTCACGGAGATCGGCACCCTCAAGCGCGGGGAAGATGTTTTTCGGGCCGATGGCAGCGTCATTCCGGCCGCCGAAGCCGCCTACAAGCCCTTCGTGCCGCGGAGCTACGCCTATTGCTCGGACACCGCGCCCTTCCCGGAGGAAGCCGCCTGGCTGAAAGACGTCACGGTCCTCTATCACGAGACCACCTACCTGGAAGAACTGGCGGACCAGGGGGCCCAGCGCCACCACAGCACCACGCTGCAGGCCGCCCGCGTGGCCCTCGAGGCCGGAGCAGGGAAACTCCTCATCGGCCATTATTCCTCCCGCAGCAGCGACGTGGCGGCCTACGAAAAAGAGTGCCGGAGCATTTTCCCCGAATCTTACGCCACCGCCGACGGGGACGAGTACGAAATTTGCAGGAAAGAAGCCTGATATGAAAAAGATCATTACCCTCATCCTGGCCCTGCTGCCCATTATGGCATCGGCCCAGAAATCGCCCCAGGAAGAATACATCGAGAAGTACGCTCCCCTCGCCCAGCAGGAGATGATGCGCAGCGGCATCCCCGCCAGCATCACCCTGGCCCAGGGCATCCTGGAGTCCGGCGCGGGGCTGTCCGTCCTGGCTCGGGAAGGGAACAACCACTTCGGCATCAAGTGCCACAAGAACTGGAAGGGACGAACCGTCACGATGGACGACGACCGTAAGGGCGAATGCTTCCGCGCGTACGACACGCCGGAGGAAAGCTTCATCGACCATTCGGATTTCCTGCGCTACCGGGACCGCTACAAGTTCCTCTTCGACCTGGACCGCTCGGACTATAAAGGCTGGGCCTACGGCCTCAAGAAGGCGGGTTATGCCACGGACAAAAAGTATCCCGAAAAGCTCATCCAGTACATCGAGAAATACAATCTCACCCAGTACGACACCCTCACCGAGCAGGAAGAGGAAGTGATTCCGGAATCCCCGAACGAGATCGAGGAAGAGATGACGGTGGTGGCCCCGCAGGCCCAGGAGGAGTTCCTCTTCTCGCTGGACCGCACCCTCTTCTCCAAGAACGGCGTGCCGTTCATCTACGCCTCGGAAGGAGAAACCTATAAGTCCATCGCCAAGGACTATCACCTGTTCAGGAAGGAACTCCTGAAGTACAACGACCTCAAGGAGGAGCCTGAACTGCTGCCCGGCACCGTGGTCTATCTGGGCGCCAAGAAGAAAAAAGCCCCGGAAGGTCTGGACAAATACATCGTGGAGGCCGACGGTGAAGACTTCCACGCCATCTGCCAGCGTTTCGCCGTGCGGGAGAAGGAGATTATGAAACTGAACGGCTTCACCGCGACGCCCCAGCTGCTGGAAGGAGACGTAATCAATCTGCGTTAGGCCTATGACCGCGAAGCAAATCATCACCCGGGTCGCCGTTGGACTGGGCGTGGCCGTCTGTCTGATAGGCGGCGTGAAAGCATACCGCCTCTGGTACGACCGCAAGGCCCCCAATTTCGAGGGGCTGACGGAACTCTACGTCTATCCCGGGATGACCCCGCAGGAAGTGCAGGACAGCATCCTCGCCGGCGGCGGCGTGAAAAAGCCCGCCAGCCTGCAGCGCGTCTTCCGGGACGTGGAGCACGTCCAGACGGGGCATTACAGCATCGACGGCACCTGCACCAGTATGTATGTGGCCCGGATGCTGCAGAAGGGCTGGCAGACGCCCGTGAACCTCACCCTTTCCGGCTCCATCCGCACGCCGGGCATCCTGGCCCGCAAGGTGGGCGCCCAGATGCTCGCGGATTCATCGGCCGTGGCCGATTTCGCCTTCTCGGACGACTCCCTGGCCCGTTACGGCGTGGACGCCGCCCACGTTTTCACCCTCGTGATTCCGGACACCTACCAGATTCTCTGGACCGCCTCGGTGCAGGAGATTTTCGACCGCTTCAAGAAGGAGCGCGACGCCTGGTGGACCCCCGAGCGGGTAGCCGCCGCCAAAGCCCAGGGGCTTACCCCCGGGGAAGCCTGCACCCTTGCCTCCATCGTCGCCGGGGAAACCCGCTATGAGCCCGAGATGCCCACCATCGCCGGGGTGTATCTCAACCGCCTCCGCACGGGGATGCGCCTGCAGGCCGATCCTACCATCGCCTTCTGCTTCGACTATGAGCCCAAACGCATCCTGAACGCGCACCTGGCCGTGGAGTCCCCGTACAACACCTACAAGTACGCCGGTCTCCCTCCGGGCCCCATTTCCTGCCCGCCCAAGAGCTGCCTGGAGGCCGTCCTGCACCCGCATTCGCACAGCTATATCTTCTTCTGCGCAGACCCTTCCTTCAACGGAAGCCACCGTTTCGCCAGCAACTACAAGGACCATCTCGCCAACGCCCGCGCCTTCCAGAAGGCGCTCACCGAGCGTCAGCGCGCCCAAGCCAAATAAATGGAGACGACGCCCCTCATAGAGAAAGCCCGCGCCGCAGCCGCCTCAGCCCTGGAAGGCCTCACCCGCTTTGACGGGACGCCTTTCATCGGCCACCCGGATGCCGTTGCCCGCATCGTGGCCGACGAAATCGGCCTCCCGGAAGAGTGCATTGCCGCCGTATACCTGCACGAAGCCAGCCGGATGGCGGGCTATGAGGTGAGCGAAAAGGTGTGGGGCGCACCCATCTGCACCCTGGTGGAAGGGCTGAACCGCATTTCCACCATCAAGCCCAAGGACACGCGCCTGGAGGCGGAAAACTACAAGAAACTCATCATCCAGTATTCGGCCGATCCCCGGGTGGTAGTGCTCAAACTGGCCGACCGCCTGGAGGTGATGCGGAGCCTCAAGCTTTTCCCGAAAGGCTCCCGCGACGGCAAGATCCTGGAAACCCTCCTGCTGTACATTCCCCTCGCCCATCAGCTGGGGCTGTACAATATGAAGCGGGAGATGGAGGACATCTATCTCAACTACGCGGAGCCGGAGCAGTACCGCCTCATCACCAACAAGCTGAAGGCCGGGGAAAAGGACCGCGAGAAGCTGATGGCGGAGTTCATCGAGCCGCTCAAGGTCAAGCTCTCGGAGGCCGGCATCGCCTATAAACTGAAGATCCGCACCAAGGCGGCCTACTCCATCTGGCAGAAGATGCAGAAGCAGAAAGTACCGTTCGAGGGCGTGTACGACGTCTTTGCCATCCGCTTCATCATCGACTGCGACGGCGAGGACCACAAGCTGGAAAAGGATCTCTGCTGGCAGGTCTATTCCTTCGTGACGGAGGAATACGAGCCGGACACGACACGCCTCCGGGACTGGGTGACGAACCCCAAGTCCAACGGCTACGAGAGCCTCCACATCACGGTCAAAAACCGCGACGGAGCCTATGTAGAAGTACAGATCCGCACGAAGCGGATGGACGATATGGCGGAGAACGGTTTCGCCAGCCACTGGGCCTATAAAGGCATCAAGCGCGAAGAATCGATGGCCGCCTGGCTGGGCTCGGTGCGCTATGCCCTGGAGCACCCGGACGAGCATACGGAGGACCTGCCCGAGCCGCCTTCCCGGGAGATTTTCGTCTTTACGCCCACCGGTGAGCTGAGGATCCTGACCGCAGGCGCCACGGTGCTGGACTTCGCCTTTGGAATCCACACCAACATCGGCGCGAAATGCGTGGGCGCAAAGGTGAACGGAAAAGCCGTTTCCATAAAGGAAAAACTCACCACCGGCGACGTGGTGGAAATCCTCACCGCCAAGAACCAGCATCCGGCCCCGGACTGGCTGAACTGGGTGGTTACCTCAAAGGCGCGCGCCAAGGTGAAACAGGCCCTGGCGGCTCAGGAGCAGACGCGGGCCGTGGACGGCAAGGAACTGCTGGAGCGCCGCCTTAAGAACTGGAAGCTGGAACTCCCGGACGCAATGCTCACGGAGCTGCGCACCAAACTGGGCTACACCTCCCTCACCGCCTTCTACGCCGCCATCGGCGAAGGAACGGTGGACGTCAATACCGTCAAGGACTACATCCTGGGAGAGGCCGAAAGACACGCGCAGAGCGTGGAGGCGGCCGAAGCCGTGCAGGCATCGGCCAAGGCGGCGCGCCACTACGAAAGCAAGGACGACATCCTGGTGCTGAACGCCAAAAACGTCAAGGGAATCGACTATAAGATGGCGCGCTGCTGCAACCCGGTCTTCGGGGACGACGTCTTCGGCTTCGTCACGCGGGAAGCGGGGATCAAGATCCACCGCATCACCTGTCCCAACGCGGCGCGCCTGCTGGAGCTGTATCCCTACCGTATCCAGAAGGTCCGCTGGGCCGATTCCCCCTCAAGCGGCAGCTTCCAGGTCGCACTCAAGATCATCGCCGACCAGGAGAACGCCGTCATCAACAAGATTATGGAGGTGATTGGCCAGTTCAAGGCCAGCATCCGCAGCTTCAACGTGCAGGAGAACCGCCGCGGCGGCACCTTCGAAATCTCCGTAAAACTCTCCGTCCCCTCCAACCTGGAGCTGGACAAAGTGCTCTCCCAGCTGAAAGTCTTAAAACACGTGATTAAGATTTCACGGGTTTGAGCGGTTGCTCAAACCCTCCAGACCTTCAGGTATTCCTGAAGGCTCCACATCTCGTCGCGATATTTGGCGGCTGCCGTGAAATCGAGTTCGGCGGCCGCTTTCTGCATCTTGCGCCTGGCTTCGGCGGCGGCCTTTTCCACCTGTTCGCGGGACATCGAGCGGATGACGGGGTCCTGCAGCACGGCGGCGAGGTCGGCCTTGATGAAACCATCTTCGTAGGCCGATGGCCGCTCGCGGCGGGCGTCGTGCCCCAGGCCAACGGAGACGTCTCCCCTGCCCAGCTCGGAGGCCGAAGGTACGTAGGTGGGGTCGGAAACGCTGTCCGGCGCGCTCACGTGGCCGGTGACGCTGTTCTTGAGGACCGGATTCAGGAAGCCGCTCACGTGGGTGGTATCCTCGCCGGAGCGCACCAGTTCGGCCATCAGGGCGTTGGCCCGCACCTGTACCTGTTTCGGGGTGATGCCGTGGAGTTTGTTGTATTCCTGCTGTTTGGCCCTGCGGCGGGCGGTTTCGCGGATGGTCTCGTCCATTGAGGGGGTGATGGAATCGGCGTACATAATCACCAGGCCGTTGACGTTGCGGGCCGCGCGGCCGGCGGTCTGCGTGAGGGCGCGGCCGCTGCGCAGGAACCCTTCTTTGTCGGCGTCCAGGATGGCTACCAGCGACACCGTGGGGATGTCCAGGCCTTCGCGCAGCAGGTTTACGCCGATGAGCACGTCGAAGAGCCCATTCTTGAAATCCTCGATGATTTCCACGCGCTCGGCCGTGTCCACGTCCGAATGGATGTAGCGGCAACGGACGCCGTTCCGGGTGAAATAACTGTCCAGTTCCTCCGCCATCCGTTTGGTGAGGGTGGTTACAAGGACGCGTTCGTCTATTTCGGCCCGTTTGCGGATCTCTTCCATCAGGTCGTCCACCTGGTTTTTGGTGGGGCGCACCTCCACGGGCGGGTCCAGCAGGCCGGTGGGACGGACGATCTGCTCCACCACCAGGCCCTCGCATTTCTGGAGCTCATAGTCGGCCGGCGTGGCGCTCACATAGACCGTCTGGCCCGTCACAGCCTCGAATTCGTCGAAAGTGAGGGGGCGGTTGTCGCTGGCGGCGGGCAGGCGGAAGCCGTACTGCACCAGGGTTTCCTTGCGGGAATGGTCCCCGCCGAACATCGCGCGGATCTGCGGCAGGGTGACGTGGCTCTCGTCGATGAACACCAGGAAATCGTCCGGGAAATAGTCCAGAAGCGTGAAGGGACGCTCACCGGGTTTCCGACCGTCGAAGTAGCGGGAATAGTTCTCCACGCCGGGGCAGTACCCCATCTCCTTGATCATCTCGATGTCGTACTCCACGCGCTGCTTCAAACGCTTGGCTTCCAGGAACTTGCCCTCCCCTTCAAAGTACGCGATCTGCTTCACGAGGTCGTCCTGGATCTGGCTCACCGCCGCGGCGCCTTTTTCCTTGGACGTGACGAAGTTTTTGGCGGGATAAAGGTCTATTTTTTCGAGCTCCTCGAACAGCGCTCCGCTCACCGGATCGATGAGGGCGATGCGGTCCACCTCGTCGCCGAAAAACTCGATGCGGGCGGCATAATCGGCCCCTCCCAGGAAGATGTCCACGGTGTCCCCTCTCACGCGGAAGGAACCACGCTTGAAATCGGTCTCAGTGCGGTAGTAGAGGGCATCCACGATCTTGTACAGGAGGCGCGTCATCGACATTTTGTCGCCGCGGTGCAGGGTGACCGTCTGGTCGTGGAAGTCGTCGGGGTTGCCGATGCCGTAGAGGCAGCTCACGGAAGAGACCACGATGACGTCCCTCCGGCCGCTCATCAGGGCCGATGCAGCGCTTACCCGCAGCTCGTCAATCTTCTCGTTGATGCTCAGGTCCTTCTCGATGTAGGTGTCGGTGGAGGGGATGTAGGCCTCCGGCTGATAGTAGTCGTAATAGGAGACGAAATACTCCACGGCATTGTCCGGGAAAAAGGCCTTGAATTCGCCGTAGAGCTGCGCTGCAAGCGTCTTGTTGTGGCTCAGGATGAGGGCCGGCCGCTGCAGGCGCTCTATGACGTTCGCCATCGTGAAAGTTTTCCCGCTTCCGGTCACGCCCAGAAGGGTGACGGAGGGGGCGCCGTCCCGCAGCGCATCGCACAGACCGGCGATCGCCTCCGGCTGGTCGCCGGAGGGGGCGTAAGTAGATTGAAGCTTGAACTGCATAGCGCCGAGGTCTCTCCTGCAAAGATACCGCTTTTGAAAAAATATTTAAAATTTTTGCGGAAATTTGTTTCTTTCAGAAAAAATGCATATTTTTGCGTTGATAAAAGGCTAATTATGCTTTTTAGGAAGTTTGGAAAAAAATTTTAACTCATTAATAGCTATTATGAAAGGTATCAAAATGATTCTCGGAGCCCTTGCAGCTGCAAGTCTCCTTTTCTCCTTCAGCGCCAACGCTCAGGAGAACAACAACCGCGACGAGAACGGTAAGGTTGTCCGGGGTGCCTATGAAACCAACAAGGCCTTCGACAACACCTTCATCGGTATCGGCGCCGGTATCAACAGCGTCATCGGTGACTGGACCAACACCGCCAGCTGGGGTAAGATCGGCCTCGCCGCAGACCTCAACTTCGGCAAGTGGTGGACTCCCGCCATCGGTATGCGCTTCGGCTATCACGGCCTGTGGCAGACCCCTAAGCTGGCCTTCTACGGCGCCCAGAACGCCAACAACAACCCGGCCGGTGTGGCTCCCGCCAACAATGGTGCAGCCAACGACAAGTTCGGCTTCCACTATCTGTACGGCTCCCTGCTGTGGAACATCTCCAACAGCATCGGCGGTTACAAAGAGACCCGCTTCTGGGATTTCATCCCTTATATGAGCATGGGTATTCTTGATGTCACCAGCGGCGGCATCTTCGCTCTTAAGAACTCCAACCTCGAGTATGCTGCCAGTGTCGGTCTCATCAACGAGCTCCGTCTCTCCGACCGTGTGAACCTGAACCTCGATCTCCAGATGATCGTGGGTCGCGCCCGCGCCTACACTGCAGACGCCGGCCAGTTCATCTGGTTCCCGTCCGCTACCCTCGGCCTGAGCTTCAACCTCTGGAAGACCGGCTTCGACCGTCACAGCACCATCACCCCTGTCGTGATCCCTGTGCCCTTCACCACCGATCAGTACAACGCCCTCGCAGACAAAGTGGCTGCCCTCGAGAAGGAGAACGCCGAACTCAAGGACAAGATCGCTGCCCTCGAGAACGAACTCGCTCCCTATCGCAACCTGGTGGATGGCCAGACCTACCTCTACGAGAACGGTACCTTCACCGCTGTTGACGTGAAGCCCGGCTCCCCGGTCACCGTCTACTTCGACTGCGGCTCCACCAAGATCTCCGCTCGTGAAAAGGCTCACCTCGAGTACTTCGCCAGCAATGTGGTGGACGAGAACATCGCCCTCTCCGTCAATGGTTATGCCGACAAACAGACCGGTTCCGCCAAGCGCAACCAGTATCTGTCCGAGCAGCGCGCCAAGGCCGTGGTTGACTACCTCGTGAAGGCCGGTGCCAAGGAAGAGAACATCGAGTCCGCCGGTCACGGCGCCACCGTACAGCTCTTCGACGGTGCGGAAAAGAACCGCGTTGTTACCATCGAGGTCAAGTAAGACCTGCACAAGTTTACGAAAAAGCATCTCTTCGGAGGTGCTTTTTTTTGTATATATAAAATATAATATGTACTTTTGTGCGTTTTAAGGAGTAATTCTACATAAACTTAACGCAATATTATGAAAGGTATCAAGATGATTCTTGGGGTACTTGCAGTGGCAAGCCTCTTCTGCCTGAATGCGAATGCGCAGGTCGTCCGCGGTCCCTATGAGACCAACAAGGCCTTCGACAACACCTGGCTCGGCATCGGCGGCGGTATCAACAGCGTCGTCGTTCCCGGTGCCTGGGGCAACATCGGCCTGGCCATCGATGCGAACTTCGGCAAATGGTGGACGCCCGCCATCGGTATGCGCATCGGCTGGCACGGCATCTGGGACAACAATGCCGCCATCTTCGACAAGATGGGCATCGATCCCAATTCCCGCTTCGGATTCAACTATTTCCACGTAGATGCCCTCTGGAACATGTCCAACAGCTTCTGCGGCTATAAGCCGGATCGTTTCTGGAGCTTTGTGGGCTACCTCGGCGCCGGTGTACTGGACGTTAGCAAGAAGGTCTTCGTCTTTGCAGAGAATGCCGGCAACAATCTGGAATATGCCGCCGGTGCCGGTCTCATCAATGTCCTCAAGATGAACGAGAAAGTGGATGTCACCATCGACCTCTCCGTCCTGGTGGCCCAGGCCAGCGCCTATCGCACGCAGGATTCCCGTTTCATCTTCTTCCCGTCGGCCACCGTGGGTCTCGCCTTCAAGTTCGGCAAGACCGGCTGGGACCGCCACGACGACATCGCTCCCGTGATTGTGCCCGTTCCTTTCACCGAGGACCAGTACAACTCCCTGGCAGAGCGTGCCGCCGCCCTGGAGAAGGAGAACGCCGAACTCCGCGACAAAGCTGCCGCCCTGGAGAACGAACTCGCCTCCTATGGCAACCTGGTGGACGGCCAGACCTATCTGTATGAGAACGGTACCTTCACCGCTGTGGACGTGAAGCCCGGTTCCCCCGTCACCGTGTACTTCGACTGCGGCGCCACCAAGCTCTCCAACCGTGAACTGGCTCACCTGGAGTACTTCACCGGCAACGTGGTGGACGAGAACGTCCAGCTGGACGTGAACGGCTATGCGGACAAACAGACCGGTTCTGCCAAGCGCAACCAGTACCTCAGCGAGAAGCGCGTGGAATACGTGGTGGATCTGCTGAAGAAAGCCGGTGCCAAGGAAGAGAACATCACCTCCGCCGCCCACGGCGCTTCCGTTGCTCCTTTCGACAGCGCGGAAAAGAACCGCGTGGTCACCATCGAGGTGAAGTAAAGGTAGCCTGATAATAAAAAAAGGACGCTCCGTCGGGAGCGTCCTTTTTTTCATATTAGTACCCTTCCGGGTAGTTCATCGTGATGCAGTGGAGGCCGCCATGGCCGGAAAGCAGGGCACGGCAGTCGATGACCTCCACCTGCCGCTCCGGGAAGGCCTTCTGAAGCTGCGCGGCGGCCACGGCATCCAGCGGAGCGCCGGCACCGGGCAGCAGGACGGCACCATTCACAATCAGGAAATTGGCATAGGAAGCCGGAAGACGGTAATCGTCCAGATACATCGCCGGCGGGAGCGGGAGCGGAATAAGATTATAGGGTTTTCCGTCCAGCGTCCGGAACGAGCGCAACTGGGCTTCCATCGCGTTCAGCGGCGCATAATTCGCATCCGAGGGGTCTTCACAGCGGGTATAGGCAATGGTGTCCGGGCTGCAGAAACGGGCCAGGATATCCACGTGACTGTCTGTGTCGTCGCCCACGATGCCGCCGTGGTCAAGCCAAAGGACTCGCCGGAGGCCGAACGCTTCGCAAAGCCGGGCTTCAATCTGCTCCCGGGTGAGATACTCGTTGCGGTTGACGGACAGCAAGCACTCCGAGGTGGCCATCAGGGTCCCGCAGCCGTCCGTATCGATACTACCGCCTTCCAGCACGAAAGGACGCATATCGCACAGTTCCACGTCCGGGGCGAACACGCCCGCCTCATAGATACGGCGGGTAATCTGGTTGTCCAAATCGGAGCCGAACTTAAGCCCCCAGCCGTTGAACACAAAATCCAAAACCCGTTTCCGAGGGCCGTCCAGCACGGAAATGCCGCCGTGGTCGCGGGCCCAGGTATCGTTCAGCGGGCATTCGACCAGACGGACGGAAGGACCGGGAACGAAACCGCGGGCGGCCATATCGGCCACGCACTCCTCACGGTCCCGGCAGACTACCAGGAGCGGCTCATACTTGACGATGGAGCGCGCCACCTGCACGTAGCAGTCCAGCACGTGCGGAAGGTCATACCAGTCGGTATCCGCGTGCGGCCAGGTAAGCTGGACGAAGCCCTGCGGCTCCCACTCGGCGGGGATTCTCATTCTCCGAAACGTTTCAAAAGGACATCATAGGCGTCGATGCGGCGGTCCCTGAGGAACGGCCAGCCCCGGCGCACGTATTCGCTCTGTTCCAGGTCCACCTCCACCACGCGGACGCCTTCTTCGACCTTCTCGAACTCGGTGAGAAGTTCGCCCTGGGCCCCTGTAGCGAAGGAATGCCCCCAGAAATCGATGCCGGTGGAATGGCCGGTGGGATCCGGCTCCACGCCCGTACGGTTCACCGTAATGACCGGCAGGCCGTTGGCGACGGAATGCCCGCGCTGAACCAGCTGCCAGGCCTGACGTTGCTGCGCCTGCTCCCAGTCAGGGTCCGTGGGAACGCCGCCGATAGCCGTGGGATAGATGAGCATCTGCGCGCCGCCGAGCGCCATTGCCCGTGCGGCTTCCGGATACCACTGGTCCCAGCAGACCAGAACGCCCAGAACGCCCACGGAAGTCTTGATGGGCTGGAAACCCAGGTCTCCCGGCGTGAAATAGAACTTTTCGTAGAAAAGAGGGTCGTCCGGAATGTGCATCTTGCGGTACTTGCCGGCGATGGTGCCATCGGCCTCGATGACCACGGCCGTATTGTGGTATATGCCGGGGGTGCGGCGCTCGAAAAGCGACAGCACCAGCACGACGCCGAGTTCCTTTGCGAGGGCGCCGAAACGCTCCGTGGAGGGACCGGGAACGGGCTCCGCCAGGTCGCACAGTTTGGCATTCTCTTCCTGGCAGAAGTACAGACTGTTGTGCAGTTCCTGCAACACCACCAGTTGGGCGCCCTGGGCGGCCGCCTCGCGGATGTATCCTTCCAGACGGGCGATGTTGCCCTGGATGTCCCCCGTGCAGTGCTGCTGCACCATTCCAATGCGTAATTTGCTCATTATCTGTAACGGCTGAATTGATGTAATTCGCTATCCGCCTTGATTTTGTCGATGATGGCGCACACCAGGCGGAAGGTGCGGCTGTCCTTGGTGTAGGAGGCCGGTGTAATGAAACTGGCGCGTCCGTCCTTGAGGAGTTTGCGCGCGGCTTCCTTTTTCTTGGGCCGAGCGGGGTCGAAGACCGCGATGGCATTGCCGCCGAACATGGTAACCAGCTTCATCGAAGGGACGTCCGTCTCTCCGTCGCCGAAGTAAATCATGTTGGTGAAGGGGATGCGCTTGGATTCGTCGGCCATGGATTCGTTCACCTTCTCTGCATCGCGCGAGGAGAAGATGCCCTTCTGAATCTTGAAGAGATACTGCGTCTTGGCCGTAAAGTCCACGGCGATCCCCGGCCATTCCGCCTCTCCTTTCTCATTGTAGAGGAAACTGCCGGCGAAAATGTGCTTGAAGGCACCTGCAATGGGTGATCCTTCAATGATTTCCGTTAAACCGGAGGAATTGATATAGTGCTCGATCACCACGCCATGCTCCTTCCCGTACCGATTGATGTGGTGGAACCACTCGCGCACGCCTTCATAGAGTTTGATGTCGGCCCCGTATTTCTTGAATCCTTCCCGGGTGAGGGAGATCCCGTTCTTCCTGGCTTCGTCCACCATGAGTTTCATATAGGCGAGGATGTCCGAGGCATCCTGGCCGATGGCAAGGCCGTTGCTTTTGGACCAGAACTCTTCCGGAGTCTGGCCGATGGCCTGGATGAACCCGAACTCCTGCATGTTTCCGGGAGAGAGGGTGCCGTCGAAATCGTAGATCAGGCCGATGATGGGTTTGCGTCTCATATGGTTGCAAAGATACGAAAAAATGGCTAACTTTGTAAGACAGTAAAAACCTAAAGTACTAGACATGCCAAGTTATCCTCACTATCTTCAGAGACTGCAGGATGCCACCCGTAAATATTGGGACAAACCCGCACTGAACACCCTAGGTGGAGACTCCTTCACCTATGCCCAGATGGCTACGGACATAGCCCGATTCCATATCATTTTCGAGAAAGCCGGCTTCAAGAAAGGCGACAAGATCGCCCTCTGTGCCAATAACGGCGCCAAGTGGGGCTTCGCCTACCTTGCCGTCAATACCTACGAAACCGTCATCGTCCCCATCCTGTCGGATTTCACACCGGAAAGCGTGATGGGTCTGGTGAATCATTCGGACAGCGTGGCCCTCTTCACCAATGCCGCCCGCTGGGCAAAAATGAACCCGGAGAAGATGCCCGCCCTCAAAGTCGTCTTCGACGTGGACAACTGGAAAGTCCTCTTCTGCCGCGATGAAAAAATCCAGAAGGCAGTCGATGAGCTGGACAGCCTGTTCGCCCAGAAATATCCCAAGGGATTCGGCCCGGAAGACGTGGTCTTCCCCACGGACAACTGGGACGACCTCAGCACCATCAACTACACTTCCGGCTCTACGGGAGATCCCAAGGGCGTCATGCTCACCTACCGCAACTTCAGCGCCGTGGTGGACTTCAGCCAGCGTTACGTCCCCGCCGGTGACAAAATGGTTTCGATGCTCCCGATGGCCCACATGTACGGGCTTGTAATCGAGTTCATCTATCCCCTGTGCAACGGCACTTCCATCTACTGGATGGCCAAAGCCCCCACCCCGGCCACCCTCATGAAGGCCTTCGCAGAGGTAAAGCCCTACCTCCTCATCACCGTTCCGCTGGTGATGGAGAAGATTTACAAGAGCAAGCTCAAGCCCACCATGGACCAGCCGCTGGTAAAGGTGCTTACCAAGATTCCCGGTATCAACAATATCATCTATAATAAGGTAAGGAAGGGGCTGGAGCAGGCCTTCGGCGGCAACGTACAGGAGTTTATCATGGGCGGTGCCGCCCTGAATCCGGAGGTGGAGCGCCTCTTCAAAAAGATCAAGTTCCCTTACCTGGTGGGTTACGGGATGACAGAAGGCTGCCCGCTGCTGGCCTACGAACACTGGACCAAATATGTGGCCGGTTCCTGCGGAAAACCCATCGACGTATGCGAAATCCGCATCGACTCCGACGACCCTCAGCATGTGGTGGGCGAAATCCAGGCGCGTGGCGAGAACATCACCATCGGCTACTATAAGAACGAGGAAGCCACGGCCAACGCTTTCACGGAGGACGGATGGCTGCGCACCGGAGACCTCGGTATCATGGATGCCGATGGCAACATCTTCATCCGCGGCCGTTCCAAGAACATGATTCTGGGGCCTTCCGGCCAGAACATTTACCCGGAGGAACTGGAAGCCGTGGTGAACAACCAGAACTACGTACTGGAAAGCGTGGTGGTGGACCGCGGAGGCAAACTGGTCGCCCTGGTCTTCCCGGACGAGCAAGCCATCGCCAAGGCCTTGCTGGATAATGAGGCCAAGGCGGAGATTCCGGAGAACATCCGCCTGGGCGCCAACCGTCAGCTTCCCAACTACAGCCAGATTGCCAAGGTGGAACTGATGGACAGACCCTTCGAGAAAACCCCGAAGATGTCCATCCGGCGGTTCCTGTACAAGTAACTGCCATTTTGTCAGCGCGGGCCGCATTGGCTTGCAATTTGACTATTCTCGAACCGGCCTCACAAGGGGCCGGTTTTGAGTTTTAAAAGTATCAGATATGGCAAACAAAGGTAAAATTGGCGTAACTACCGAGAACATCTTCCCGGTTATCAAACAATTCCTGTACAGCGACCACGAGATATTCCTCAGGGAACTGGTCGCTAATGCGGTGGATGCCACCCAGAAGATGAAGGCCCTGGCGGCCAGCGGCGACTGCAAGGAGGAACTGGGCGAGCTGCAGGTGCACATCGAACTGGACGAGGCAGCCAAAACCCTGAAGATCATCGATAACGGTATCGGCATGACGGAAGAGGAGGTGGACCAGTACATCAACCAGATCGCCTTCTCCTCGGCCGGAGAGTTCCTCGAGAAGTACAAAGACCAGATTCAGAACATCATCGGCCACTTCGGCCTGGGCTTCTACAGCGCCTTCATGGTGGCGAAGAAGGTCACCATCGAGACGCTCTCCTGGAAGGCCGATGCCAAGCCCGTCAAATGGACCTGCGACGGCTCGCCGGAGTACACGATGGCTGCTTGCAAGAAGGCCGAGAGAGGCACGGTGGTCACCCTCTACCTGGACGACGATTCGGCCGAATTTGCCGCAAAATCCCGCATCGAGGGCCTGCTGGGCAAGTACTGCAAGTTTATGCCCGTCCCCATTGTCTTCGGGAAGGAGCAGGAGTGGAAAGACGGCAAATACGTAGATACGGACAAAGACAAGGTCATCAATAACACGGAGCCGCTATGGGCGAAAGCCCCCGCAGACCTGAAGGACGAGGACTACAAGGAGTTCTACCGCACCCTCTTCCCGATGAACGAGGAGCCGCTGTTCTGGATTCACCTGAACGTGGACTATCCTTTCAACCTCACGGGCATCCTCTACTTCCCCAAGCTGAAGGACCGCGTGGCCGTGGAGCGCAACAAGATTTCCCTCTATTGCAACCAGATGTTCGTCACCGACCACGTGGATAACATCGTCCCGGACTTTATGACGCTGCTGCACGGAGTCATTGACTCGCCGGATATTCCGCTGAACGTGAGCCGCTCCTACCTGCAGAGCGATGCCGCCGTCAAGAAGATATCGGCCTACATCACCAAGAAGGTGGCGGACAGGCTGGAAGGCATCTTCAAGGAAGAGCGTAAGCAGCTGGAGGAGAAATGGGACAACCTGAAGCTCTTCATCGAGTACGGGATGCTCTCGGACGAGAAATTCTGCGAGCGGGCGCTGAAATTCGCCCTCTTCAAGAATACGGACGGCAAGTTCTTCTCCCTGGACGAGTATAAATCGGCCGTAGAAACGGCTCAGGCCGATAAAGACAAGAAGCTCGTGTACCTCTACGCCACCAACGTGCAGGACCAGTACGCCTACATCGAGGCCGCGAAGAACAAGGGATACGACGTGCTCCTGATGGACTGCGAACTGGACAGCCACTACGTGAACCTGCTGGAGCAGAAGTTGGAGAACACCCGCTTCGCCCGCGTGGACTCCGACGCCGTGGAGAACCTCATCCCGAAGGAAGAGAAGATCAAGCCCGAGATGAAGGAAGACGAGCGCTATGACCTGGAGAACCTCTTCAAGGCCGCCCTGCCGGAAGGAAACGACTATTATGTCACCGGAGAGAACCTGGGCGCGGGCGCCGCTCCCCTGCTGATTACCCAGAACGAATTTATGCGCCGTTACCGCGAAATGAGCGCCCTGGGCGGCGGGATGAACTTCTACGGCAGTATGCCGGAGAGCTATAACATCACCGTGAACCTGGAGCACCCGCTGGTGGAGCAGATCCTTTCCGGGAAACCTTCAGGAGACGTGAAGTCGGATGAACACAAGGCCGAACTGAAGACCTACGCCGACGGCTGCGAAGTGCTGCACCAGATCACGGACCTGGCGCTGCTCGCCAACGGGATGCTCAAGGGCAAGGCCCTGAGCGATTTCATCGCCCGGAGTTACTCCCTGATTGGGAAATAAAAAAAGCGGCTTTTCGGCCGCTTTTATTTTTCGATCAGTTTCAGGAATTCGTTACGGGTTTTGTCGCTCTTCAGGAAGATGCCGGAAAAGGCCGATGTGGTGGTGATGGCGTTGGATTTCTCCACGCCGCGCATCGACATACAGGTGTGCATCGCCTCGATGACCACGGCCACGCCCAGCGGATGCAGGGAATCCTGGATGCAGTCGCGGATCTGCTCGGTAAGGCGCTCCTGCACCTGCAGGCGGCGGGCATAGGTCTCCACCACCCGCGCAATCTTGCTGAGGCCGGTGATCTCCCCTTTCGGGATGTAGGCCACGTGCGCCTTGCCGATGAAGGGCAGCATATGATGCTCGCACAGGGAGAAGAGTTCGATGTCCTTGACGATGACCATATGGTTGTACGGCTCCTGGAACAGGGCGCTCTTCACGATGGTCTCGCCGTCCTGGAAATAGCCCTGGGTCATAAACTGCATCGCCTTCGCCACCCGCTCGGGAGTCTTCTGCAGACCCTCGCGGTCCACGTCCTCTCCCAGCAGGCCCAGGATGGACTTGATGTGCGCGGCAATCTCCCGCGTCACTTTTTCGTCATATTCTTCTATTTTCCGGTATGCCATTGGTGCGTTCTTTGTAGCAGTTTCTGTAAGAAAGGACTGCAAAATTAACGAAAAAAATCCATTATATCATTTTTTTGTCTATCTTTGCAGCCCCAAACGAAAACGCTTGGCCCTAATCAGCTGATTTTAAGAATAAAAAAGATATACAACTATGTTTTGGACCCTAGAACTAGCCAGTAGCCTGGACGATGCTCCGTGGCCGGCCACCAAAGACGAACTCATCGACTACGCCACCCGCACCTGCGCCCCCGACGAAGTGATTGAAAACCTGGAAGAGTTGGACGACGATTCCGAGATCTACGAATCCATCGAGGACATCTGGCCGGACTACCCCACCAAGGAAGACTTTATGTGGAATGAGGAAGAGTATTGATTTTATAACATATTGAAATCAATAGATTACAAAACTGCCGAGGTTGATTCCTTGGCAGTTTTTGGTTTTTCACCCACTTTGGGACTATCCCCTAAAGAGGAATACAAAAAAGGTAGGAAGTTAGTTCCAAGTAGGTTTATCGAAATCGGATTCAAGGGCATTGGAACGAGTTATGGTTCCATCATCGTTAATTCTGATGGAGTAGTAACTACCAGGAGAATCACCATTCTCGTCAATTACATCTACAGCGGATGAGGCCATAATGAATTTGTTTCTGGAGATCCGATTGGCCTCGATAGAATCCCCTAGGCCATATCCTTCGCATGCCAATTGGACACAGCCTACAGCAATGTCGCCTTTCACCAAAAGGGCAAAAGCATCATGATACCCCAAGTGTTTCTCATTCTCTACTGTGTAGATGTAACATTTTTGAGATTCGGAGACATCCAGAGTCCCACAATACTTGTAAACTTCATCCGAATTGATAAGCATCTCTACCCATTCATCCCTGCTATTGATCAAACGAGCATCGTAATGGTTTACATGGTCAAGATTCAGGAATTCTCTCAAGACTTCCCCAGAGATTGTTTCTCCTTTTGGCATCTTGAATACCATTTGATCGTCAACTAATCTCCATCCCCACTCTTTGAAAGGCCAACCCTCCAAAGGCTTTCCTGTTGACAAGAACTCCTGGAGCTTCTCACCAATCTTGTTGAAGTCTTCTGTGACAACCTGCTCCTTTGAAACAGTCTCAGTTATTATCTCCTTATGCTGCTTCTTGGGCCCACAAGAACAAGCATAGGAGAGAAGGACTGTTAACAGTAGGATAATAAATCTTCTAAACATGGCATAGCAAAAATACACATTCTGCATCAGTAATCAAAAAGAATGGCATAGATATCTATCAGGGACAGTAAAAACAGGTAGTATCATGTCAGTTAGAGACTATCAGCCTGCCTCAGACTTCCCATATTGTTTCGCATTTTGCGAGATGAAACAATCTTTTTAACCTTGCAAAGATTTGCATTAGGCCTCCGTTTGAATTATCTTTGCAGAAAACGCTAAGGCTATGTCTGATGTAGAGAAAATACAGTTGTTTGAGGACCAGAAAGTCCGGACTATTTGGATTGAGAGCGAGGAGAAATGGTATTTCTCTATCAAAGATGTAGTCCTGGTACTGGCCGACGCTAAAGATCCCAAAGATTACATTTCCAAGATGCGGCGCCGCGAACCGGAACTTGCCAAAGGGTGGGGACAAATTGTCCACCCCCTTGTCGTACGCACCCCTGGAGGCCCTCAGAAAGAGAATTTTGCCAATCTGGAGGGAATGTTCCGCATTATCCAGTC
>JAEEGL015441603.1_pt1 | contig 31027 bp, 23 predicted proteins | sample 9134231 | NCBI WGS metagenome assembly JAEEGL01 (sample SAMN16246548, study PRJNA631951) | gut metagenome | biome: gut microbiome; feature: rumen; material: fiber-attached | host: Bos | place: Iran: Karaj | collected 2018-10
ATCTCATTCTTCCTGTACAGTATGAACGTGTCATCCAGTTTGTTCATATTCAGCATGGAAGCAATGGTGACTTCCATGTTGTAATAGCCTCTCAAGGATACAAACCTTGTATTTTTTATAGTTGATATCACGATATCATTATCTGATGATAGTTTTCTTACGAGGTCTTCTATATCAATCCCGCTGTCTTTTGTCACATTATTCCAGGACATGACTTTCCTTAGTGTTACCACAAAGTAATTATAGGGCATTGCGGTGTTGCCCCTTTCGGCATAGGAATAGAGCACATATTCAGCGGCCGACCTGACTCTTATATATGACGCCATATCCATCCCCTCTGACAGGGCAAGAGCATCTGCAAGATAGAAATTTACTCCTTTTACCACGGTAAGGGCATAGGGGTTTGATTTGCATAGATCAAGAGCATCACTTCCCCATATGGCAAAAATGGAATTTATCATCTGTCCTGTGAACCCTGCCGGCGAAAGGAATTCAGACAAAGGCTTATAACTTATGTTTGCCATATAGGCATCATGGATCTTATAGGCTTTTTCTCTTGTAATACCCTTGATCTCGGCAAGCTTGCAGGGGTCATGTTCGATTATGTTAAAAGTTTCTTTGCCGTATTCGCTAAAAATCTTCTTTGCCGTCTTTTTCCCGATGCCGTCAAAAAGGACAAGAAATCCTTCAACGGAATCCGCAGAGTTCTCTATTGAGACTTCTGTTGCGGAACATGCCAGGATATGAGTCCTTTCCCGGAGGCTCTTGTCATGTGCCGCTTTCTTTTCGGACCTTGAAGTAATTTCTGATAATACTCCTTCTGCCAAATATGTAAGGGCCGGATTTTTGGGCAGGTTATATCCCGAAACTTCTATATTGGCACTATAACCATTATCGTTACAGTCAATATTGGAAAAGACATAAAGGCCCCAGCCTGTAGATCTATCCTCAAAAAGAGTCCATAAATATTTTATCCTCAAGGTAACTTTGTTATCCTGGGCTTCCTGTATTATTGCGTTTTCTATATTGAAGTTTGAATTTACCATTACCTAACCTCAAAAGAATCAAAAAGAAGGTCAAAAAGATCAAAAATGCTGCTGGTTTTTCATTATATCGTCTGCGAGTGCATTCCAGTCAGTATTCCTCTCTTCAAAGTTATGGAAAGCATTCTTTCTGATATGCCTTCCTGCCGGGCTATCATTTGTTACATATCCATTCTTTATGGCTGCTACCATCCAGCCTGTAACATTATCTATGGAGCCTGCATGGCAGAAACTATCATAAGCCTGATTTATTTTATCTATATTGCCCTCGGCGGCCTTGGCGATCACTTTTATAGAATTATCATCAAAGCATTTATCCTTTAAGATCTTCTTTATTTCACTGAGTACGCCCGGGCTGAATTCCTCAAATATTTCAGATGTATCATTACTACTATCAGGTGTTATGCTGCCCGTTTCTTCAACAGGCCCGGGGATCTGACCGGTTTTGTTTATTTCCTTTGCATTGCTGTCTATCACGTTTTTGTCCTGCATCTTGAACCTGATATATTTAACCTTGCCGCCCTTTCCCGATGTAACAGGCTCGTATGTCACAAACAGTTCAGTGCGTAGGTTTATTTCTTCAACCGCTTTATCAAGTACCCAGCGCCTGAAATCACGCCAGTTCCTGTGCTTTACATTAGATGCTTCCTCTAATGCCTTATCGTAGTCAGGCTCTTTTTTCCCGTTTATATGTTTTTTCATTGATTTTGTCATAGGATCAGTAAGCCCCATGTCAAGGATAAGCTCTGAAAGACGGCACACAAAAGTTTCCGATGCGTATTTCTTTGATTTCAGTATTTCGTAAAGTTTAAAACTGTATATGCTCTTGAATGACAGCATAGTATTAAGCTCATAACTCGTAAAATGGCTTGCGAGGTTCTGGATAAAAGGGCGTATATCCCTATGGAACTCAACAGACAGAACGCCGTCCTTATAAAGCATCTTTGTTATAAACATGATATAAGAGAAATACTTCCTCTCAGGATCTACCATGGCTATGACACGCCCGTTGATCATGGCATTTTCACATTCGTCCTTGAGTGTATTGTAAAAATACCCGCTTGTATCTCCCATAATCCTTGCGAGTTCTGACGCCTTAAACTCTACCGTGATGCTTCCGTCGGAATGCTCCGCTGCATAATCAAGCCTTGAGATCGCAAGTGCGGTTATCTTGGCTTCCAGAAGAGACATCTGGTACTTAGCACTTACAAGAAAATTGCTCTTGGCAAAAGCAACGTTTCCATCAAGCCACGATGGCTTCCAAGCTTCTACTACTTCGAGCTTATTGATTGAATTTTTTTTAGCTGCATCATCAGTATCAGTTTTAATTATATCATTATTTTCTGCCATGAAAGCCTCCGTCCTTAACTCACGACACATATCATATCATTACAGAATATAATATGTCTGAAGAAGTTAAATATCGGTAGTTATAGAATATATTTTATTAAAATTACTTCTATCGAACGAAAAAGGGGATTACTACCATTTTACACGGAACGAAAAGAGATGATTTTCATAGAACAAATAAATCATAATCATAAAAATGGCTATGAGATAAGCATAAAATACGGCGAAAAATAATGATACGTAGAATCCTCCACAATTTAACGTAGAATTCTCCACCAAATAACGTAGAATCCTCCACGACTTGACGTAGAATCCTCCACCAAATACCATGTAAACCGCACGTAGAATCCTCCACGACTTGACGTAGAATTCTCCACCAAATAGCGTAGAATCCTCCACGACTTGACGTAGAATCCTCCACAATTAAACTCCGGGAATGGCTTAAATACTGGCTTTGCGGGGCCTCTAAATAAATAAAAGAAATATTGTTGTTGTTATAATTGTCTTTAAAAGAAAAAAAACAACAACAACGTTGTTGCTGTTTTTACTTTATATCATTTTTAATTTTTAGGAAATATGCTGAATTACAGTAATATGGAATTTAGGTGATATTTAATTTCGGTATACTGTAATGCTGTCAAAGGAGTTCAGGGCTTCGCCGGAGGCGGCAGGGATCCTTTTGAAATTTTTCCACGATTTTCCTGACCTCAGCAAAATCGTCTGAAACACTGTGTCCACTGTTATCGCAGGCAGTCATTGCACGTCCTATGACCTTTTGAAAATTGCGCCACTGAATATAATCAAGATTAACGGCAAGCTCACGAGCACTCCAGTACTCAGTACCATCTTCACGGATATGCTTGATATCCTCAAATTTTTTTTGTATTCTTCTGTTTTAAGTTCTTTCATCATAATTTCTGAAATCCATAACTTATCATACGACCGGTATCGTATCCAGGTCTTATTATCGAATTGTGTCAACGCTGTTGACACTTTTTTAGTATAAAAAACCCAGTTCAAGTACTGACTGAGCCGGGGCTTAATATGTTGTTCTCTTAATTTTTGATCATTTATTTGAGTGCTTTCTTGCTGCTTCACTGATATAATCAGTCATAGACAGTATTTCCCTTGTACGGATGCTGTCGCATATGTCTGCCATTTTATCCGCCGGAACCAGCTTTGAATAAGCCTCTTCTTCATCGGCGATGCCTGTTTGAAGCCAGGGAGGCATGATTTCTTTTGAACTCTTTCTTTTTTCTTTTTTCTTTTTAGCGGGAACCTGTTCGTTATGTCCTGATATCTTCATAGATGATTCAGTTTTAATGAAATTTCCGACATCGATTATTCCTACATACCTTGCCAGGAGCAATTTAAAATAACCGGGCATCCTGTTTTTTTTGCTATACCAGTCTTCCACTGTCCTTATGGGAATACAGAAAGCATTAGAGAATTCGGCTTTTGTCATGCCTATAATGCCAAGCATTTCATCCAGCGGCATATGGGATATTTTGTGGATTCCTGTGAGCAGCTTAAATACTTCCTCGTCTTTGATGCCGTACTTCTTAAAATCTACTTTCGTGTCACTTAATGAAGAGGTCATGCTCCTTAAAAACTCCTCTTTTGGCATTTTTTCGCTATTTTTCCATAGTTTATAAAATACTCTATCAGGGATTATCCTTATTCTGGGCATATATGTCCCTCCTTATGCGGTGATTTCTTGTTTCACAAAAACTATTTTATCCGCCTAAAAATGATTTTTACCACGTATGACGTGGTTTACATATAGCCATATTACCATGTAATTCAAGTTATTTCAAGATTTTATCCTTATTTTATCATCTCTCTTTTACACAAAATGTTTCACACACTTTTTGGGCTGATTTTTTTATTATTTTTGTTTAAAATATATGTAAATACATCTCATTGCGTGATTTTTGCCCAATAAATGCATTATTTTTCCATTGTCCTTTTGCCGGGCCGTGTAATTTTTTTTCACTTTTTGGCTTTATAATGCTCGTGAATTAAACTTTTGATCTAAACAGATAGGCTTTTTAGATATATCTCTTTATGATCTCACTTTCTCCTGCTTATTTCACTACTCTCCTACTCTATTACAGGCCTTCATATCTTTTTACTGATTTAACTGCGATAAACATTACTAAATCCCTGTATTATATCGTGCCGGGAAAACATATATTTGTACCTTTAATAAATGTTTATAACCTTTATAATCGTTTATTATCTGTTTTTAACCTTTATAAACATTTATTAAAGTATAATTAGTTTCTTTATATATTGCAACCTTTATTAAAGTATATTATATATTTTATAAATGTTTTAAACCTTTAATAAAGTATATATTATAGCGATTGCTTTTATACTCCTTTTAATAAAGTATATTAAAGGTTTATAAATGTTATTAAATGTGATGATTATTGATATACTTATTTTACCACATTTTAAAACATTTATTAAATGAACCTGTTTTAGGATATTATCTTCATATGTATTATTATAGTGATTCATTGAAATTTTTCTAAAATTACTTGTTTTATAAGGATTTCTAAGTTATACACATTTATTAAATGTGGTAAAGTGTTTAACTCCAAGATAATATTCTCAGTTGAAACGGAGCCTTATGTTTATACCTTAACAAATATAAATATACAACATTTATTAAATGGTAATAAATGTGTATTATAATAATAAATGTTTTTAAAGTTTTATAACCTTTTATAAATGAGATTTAATCTATCACATTTATTAAAAGTTTATAACCTTTTATAAATGTATATGAAATTATAATACATTTATTTATGTTTTATAAATGTTATAAACTTTTATAAACCTTTATTAAAATTTAAAAAACTTTATTAAATGTTTAAAATTCTATTGACACAAACTATTCTAATCAATATAATCATACATATAAAATTATATTTTATGAATATGATAAGAACATGAAAATAATGCAACCATCAATCAAGGAGGTAAAACATGGCAATTAAAATATCCATATCTAATCAGAAAGGGGGCGTTGGCAAGACTACAACGGCAATAGAGCTGGCAGCCGCGCTCAAGGCTAAAGGTTATGATGTACTGGCTATAGATCTGGACCAGCAGGCAAACCTGACCAGGTATACAGGTCTTAGCACTAAGGGTCTTGGGATCTACGACGTGCTTAAAGATAAAGAAGGAACTCTTAATATCAAAGACATCATCCGCAGCGCAGATGAATTTGATGTCTTGACAGCATCGGACAGCCTGTCATCAGCTGATAAGGAATTTGGAGCAGCTCTTGATATCATGAGACTTAAAAAGGCGCTTAAGAGCATCAATGATGATTATGACTTTATTATCATTGACAATAACCCGGCCAGAAATGTCCTGCTCAATATGACATATATTGCTTCAGATTATATAATCATCCCGGCTGAGGCGGAAGAGGGTAGTATCCTTGGAATAAAGGCAATATTTAAGGATCTGAATGATTATAAGAAGGAAGAGTGGTCAGATGCCGAGATTCTTGGCGTGATACTTACTAAATATGAAAGAACCGGAATGCATGGATATGGGGAAGAGCAAATTAAAGAATTCCTTGATGAAGAGATCCCGGATGCCTTTTTGATAAAAGTAAGAAAGAGCATCGTAGCCAGTGAGTGCAAGAGTGAAAGGATAAGTATGCAAAAAGGAAAGGCATCATCAAAACCCGCTAAGGATTATAAAGATGTTGTTGAGGAAATTATCAAGAGGGTTGTGTAATAGTTATACTACATTTAATAACCCTTAATAACCCTTAATAACCTTTAATAACATTTATAATATTTACTAACTTTTAGTTTTACCAGACTTTGATAAAGATTTAGAACATTTAATAACATTTATAAACATTTATGGTGCATTTAATACATTTAATAAAGTATTTTATAGTTTAATCTTGAACAAGGAGGTATAATATGGCACTTGACAAGAAGAAAGCGAGCAAGACCAAGGCAGATATGATGCTTGAAGCTGAATCCGAAGCGGCATCCAAGAACCTGGTTGAACTTACCCTTGAAACATTAGGGGCAGATAAAAAGACGGATATAGCAGAAACATCATCGCCAAGCCCTCAGGTTGTGACCGGTAAAATGGATGGACATAGCGTAAGCGAAAGCAATATGGCATCCCGCATGGAACCCGTTTCTCGTATCCCTGCACAGCCCGAAAAAAAGAACCCAACCGGCAGGCCCAGTAATGCTTCAAAGGGGCTTAAGAAAAAGAAGCAGTATACCGTTTTCCTTTATCCTCACATCCATGATAAGATAGAAGAGATAGCCATGACAAAGGATATATCGTTTTCAAAGATGATGGAGAATATTCTGAGGGAATATGTTGAGAAGTACATCTGAAATACGTAAAGCTATAAAGAACAAAAAAAACAGCGGCTAAGCCGCTGTTTTTTCTTAGGTTTCATCTCATGCAAAAGGAAGCTCGTCGTCGGGCAGGTCAGGGATGTCAAACATCGGTGCTGACTGTGCCGGAGCAGGTGCGGGCGCCGGAGCCGGAGCAGGAACTGCTGCCTGGACAGGCTGTGCATACTGTACAGGTGCGGGTGCCGGCTGTACATACGGCTGCTGAGCTACGGGCTGAGCAGGCTGTGCATACTGCGCGGGTGCCGGCTGTACAGGTGCCGGAGCAGGAGCAGGCTGCGCGTACTGTACGGGGGCGCTCTGAGGTACAGGCTGAGGCGCGGGAGCAGGAGCAGGAGCTGCCGTCTGCTGACCATTACCATCAGGGAAGCTCATTGTGAACTTATATCTGTACTTAGTGACCAGACCATTCCGGCCGGTATAAGAAAATTCCTCGATTTCTCCCGGAGTCAAGATCGCATCAAACGCTTTCCCGGTTCTTTGGGAAACAATACCGAGTACGTTTATGCTCTGACCTGCAAGAAGTGCCTGAACCTGCTCGTTGCTAAGATCCTTGCCATACGCCTTGTTAAGCGTCATACCGCACTTGGAAGTGCAGTAGGGGCCGTACTTACCGGCAACGACCTGCCCATTACATTTAGGGCATGTGCCAAGAACGACCTGCTGAGTCTGCGAGCTGTTAGGCGCTGTCTGTGCTGCCTGAGGTACCTGATTTTGATTTGCATTTGCATTTACTACATTTTCCATTTTTCTCTCCTTTACTTTTACGCTACGCCCATATTATTAACGGCGCTAATTATCTCTATATTTTCCACATCCTTTATTCCAAGGCCTATGCGTTTTGTTTGCTTTCTTTCATAATAATCAACATAGCCTGTGACTCTCAGACAGTCTCCTTTACAAGGAACTATCCCGAAACGATGAGGAATCCTTATCCATACATGGTCTGAAAATGGATTTTTTTCTCCATCTATGACCGGTTTTTCAAGACAATGGCGAAGCATAAGATCTCTTCTGCCGCCACCCATTCTGGTTTTCCCGGAGAAATATCCGGTAAATGTTACTGTGCTACCGAGATGTTTCTCAAGTCCGGGCCTATACATATTTCGTGCTGTCTTTCACTTTGGCTCCTTTCTCAAATAACCACATCTTGTTACATTTCATAATATGTAATAAAACAATCCCAGAAAAAACACCATAAAATTACTTGCGATACTGATACTGAATAAAGGCGCGGGGCGAGATTGCAAAACTCTGACATATTATATAGAAAGGATTATATATACGGAGATTGAAAGATCGGCTAAGACTTAATTTCCGGATTTAAAAAGGAGGTATGAAAGATGTCATCAAAAGGCATGGCCAGAGAAAGAAATACAGTAAGAGGAACCTTAAAACACACAGGAGTCATCGCGCTGGGTATGGTCCTGGCAACGGCATCTCTTGCCGGATGCAAACAAAAAGAACCTGAAGAGCCGGAGATCATATATGAACTTACCCCAGTTACAGAAGATCAGCTCCAGGGCGGAAAGTATTATGTAAAAGATGCTATGAACTTTTATGAGCTGCCTTATGGTTCAAGGAATTTTTCAGAAGAAGAAAATGTTATATCCGGCGGCGATAATGAAATGGTAAATAATGCCGACAAGAGCAGAAGGATCATGTTCGGCAAGGACGATGTATTCATTCCTACCTTATACAAGGATGATGTGCTTGTATATGTCACTGATGTCATGCCTGAGAGCTTTAAGTGGGAAAGATATTATGATGACGGATATACAGTGGGACTTGCCGGGCTTGAGTTAAATTCCACGAATGCATATTCCCTGACCATGGACGTAACGACAATAAACAGTGAAAGTTCCTTCTTTTCAGGGCTTGTAAATTACGCCGCAAGTAAGAGCATCGAATTGTCCGAAGGCATGAGCATGGTCGTCAATGCGGTGAACTCCGCAAAGCTTACGGAAGCAAACGTATCAGAATGTGGGTCGATAACAGGTTTAACGAAAGACAGCTCATATAACGTAGATGTTTATTGTGGTTCGCTTTATATACCTGTCGAGGGATGTGTTGCTGATACCCATGTGCTCCACTCATATGAGACTTATGCAACTACAGCATGTAATTATCTCCAGGCAAGCTATATACAGGTTGTGGTACCTGACTTTTTCCCTTCAGGATATTATCTGGTAGATGGCGTCGGTATGGTGCGTTACATCAACGGACCGAGGCTTAGTGGAGATTCCGGCGTAGATTTCAATATCCCTTATTATCTGTATGACGAGGACGGAAATATATATACCGCCGATAACCAGATGCTCACAGGCGAAGGAACCGAAGTTGTCCAGCCTAAAATAGATCCTGAAGATTACTACAGCTCAATAATAGACATAGACTGTTCGGGCAAGAACGTGACTTTTGAAGTGACATATGAACAGGCTAAAAGGAAGTACGCTGATGGCACTGACCTGTTTTTGTCAGACGCAGAAGTCGGCTTTCCTGAATTCAAATTGTACGGACCGGACGGTTCCGAATACATATTCAGCAATTCGAACCAGGAGGAGAACACATCGGTATGCAGCGTATCCAATCCTGTTTCAGGAGCGTGGGAAGTGCGTATGTGGAACATGAAGGACAGGAAGTTCAATGTAAAGACCACGATGGTAACAGGTCGGTCTGATACCCTTTTCCATGAGGGAGAAGGAGCGGGTGAAATCACCTACTATCTCAGCAAGTCTTTAAAGAATGCTGAACTCATGGTTACATGGGATGATACAAACCAGCTTCCTTCGGATATATTCATTGTCGCTCCTGATGGAGAAACCCAGTATACTCGTGACAGCGTGGGTGAGAGCAATTACGATGAAGGACGAGGCTTTGCCAAGTTCCAGCTCGGGGAAGCGCATTATGGCGACTATACAGTGCATATCGCAGGAAATTCCCTTGGCCGTGTAAGAGTGGAAATGGGCGGCAGCGGCACGATCACCGGCGAAAGTGGGCCTACTGAGGAAGAAGACGAAGAAACCGATGAAGAAGATAGCGAAGACGGTGAAGACGATGATAAGGAAGATGAGGATAAAGATAAGAAGAAAGATAAGGATGGCGATGTAACGGAGCTTTCTGAGTAATGATATTGGAATAAGCAGAAAACCTGCGTCTTCGGGCGCAGGATGAATGCGAGGTAAAAAATGCAGTTTCTGAGTATCCTTTTTACAATCCTGAATTATTTGAGCATCATGATCCCGGCCTTGGGACTTATATATTGGGGCAGTGGACATAAGCTTGCCCCATGGATGCCGTATGTCATGATAATTTCAGCCTGTATGTATCCTGTAACCACCAAGCTTAGCAGGTTATACAGATACCGATCGGGAGCTGACGATTTTGGCATGATGAATAACAATGATTACGTCAACATGTCAGGCCCTGAGAAAAAAGAATTTGATAAGATACGGCGCATGGAAATGGAGCGGCTTGTGCCATCAACCACGATAGAAAAAGCCACAAAGAAAGGCCCGGCAAAACCTGACGATGAATTAAATAAGCTCATCGGGTTATATGCAGTAAAAGATAAGGTCATGGAAATAGCTGCAAGGGCAGAATTTGACAAAGCAAATAAAAAATCCGGCAAGAAAGCAGGGCAGGGCCAGATGTCAGGCCATTATGTGTTCTATGGAGCACCCGGAACAGGTAAGACGACTGTTGCGAGGATATTGACTTCATATCTATATAAGAACGGATGCATTAAACAGAACAGATGTATAGAGATCGACGGCAACTCCCTTAAAGGCGCAGCCCCTGGAGAGGGAGCGATGAAGACGGAAATCTATGTAAGGAAAGCATTCGGGGGAGTACTGTTCGTAGATGAAGCATATTCCATGGCAGATGGCAATATGAGATCAGAATGCGTGGATACCCTTATCAAAATGATGGAGGATTATAAAGACAGGTTTGTACTGATACTCGCCGGATATCCTGTTCCTATGGAAGTGCTGCTTGACTCTAACCCCGGTTTTAAATCAAGGGTAAGGGATTATGTATGGTTCCCGGACTATGATGTGGAAAGTGCAAAAGAGATATTCATAAAGATGTCATCCGGTTATGGGCTTTCTGTTACAGAAGAAGCTCTTGGCAGATTTGGAGAAATATATCTGGAAGAAATGAAAAAGCCGGATTTTGGTAATGCAAGAACTGTAAGGAATATACTTGACCACTCGATATCCTGCCATGCATTAAATTATAAAAGAAAAACCAGTAAACAAAGAAACCTTCTTGAAGAACAGGATATCACAGCAAAATGAGGAGCGTTCTAAACGCGTCATTATTATTATATTAAAAGCCGGTTATGATGACCGGCTTTTAATTTATAAGCTATTTTTATTTACAGATCAAAACCAAAGTCTTGGTTCGCAACGGCACGGTTCATACTACGCTTATCTTTCTGGTTTTTAGCCGTTTAACAGTGTCTCCGGGCACGCCTTTATAAACCTTAAAATGTCATATTATTAAGGGAATATATGTAGCAGGCATATATTCAGAAACATCAGTAACGTCTTAATCTGGCCGTAAAATGTCTTGCGGCGTTTCATGGAGGATAAAACCATGGCTCATATAGAAGAACAGATAGCAAGAGTCTATGCAAGAATGATATTAGAGGGGATTGCTGATCTCCTTAAAGCTATTGCGCTCTATACCGCACAACATAGATATATTGAGAATATAGAAAATGAGATTGATGAATTAAGGCAGTATGTGCCGGAGCTTGTTGAAATATACGAATCCCAGATAAGTGCTGACCCTAATGTTACCAGCATGGAAGCGGTCCATTTTGAGGGGGTTGAGGATAAATATATAGCAGAGATGGAACAGCTCGGCATTATCAAGATAGTTGCCGGCAGGGGATATTTTGGAGTTGGCGATAATATTTATAGCATACCTTCACATTATTGCCATGTAATGGAAGATGCGCTTGAGATAATAAACGACCCTGAGATAGACGAGGAATATAAGTTATTCCTGGTCCGTGAAGCCCTGTCTAATGGCATGAAAAGCGCTGATTTTGATAAAGAGACCAGACGTCAAGAAGAACTGGCTGAAGCGGAAGACGAGGTCGAGCGTTCCTTGGCAGACGAGGATACAGAAGAAGATATTGAAATAGTAGAGGAAGAGGATAAGGAAAAAACTGAAGATAAACCTATCGAGATCATAGAAGAGAGAAAATCCAAACGTAAAGACCAGAAGGATAAAAAGAAAACCAAGAAAAGCTATGACAATAAGGAGTCAGCAGAACCGTCATCTTATGATACGCCGGCTCCGACTGTTCCTGTGCAGGATGTATATCCTGATTCTTATGAAGAAACATCTTACGGTACTGATCAGGATTATAAAAGCATGGCTTCAGATGAACATACGGATACGTATGATACGCCATCTAGCCAGCCGTCTTCATATCATGAGCAGGATAGCGCTACTTTCGAAGAGCATATAAGCGCCTCGCAGGATACTCCTGTCGAGCCAAGTACATATACTGAACCGGAAAGATATGATACATATTCTCCGGCACCTGATACATATTCAGAGCAGAGTATGCCTTCAGGCAGTCAGGGATATAATCTTAATGAAGATTCATATAGAGTAAACAATGAGCTGGATCTTAATGAAGTAAAGAGCCAGGAATACAGTCATGAATATAACCAGACGTATAGTCAGGAAATGCCTAAAGAAGATTATGTCGAACCTTCAAAAACGCAGGAGGTTATACAGGAAATCAAAGAAAGCGTTATAGAAGAGACTACGTCAAGTTCTGTAAATGAAAGTCCTGCCAGCAGTTACGAAAAAAACGAAAACGGATCTTCTTATTCGGAAGAAAGTACCGAAGGTAAGCTTCCTGCGCCCTCTGCCGACCAGGGATACCATCTTGAAGACAGCGCATATGTTGTTGGAAACGATATCTATGTAGTTTCTGGTACTGAATCCGGCGGTCTGGATATTACGAAGTACGAAGGGATCGCTGATAAATACAATCATGCAAATTCAGAAAAAAGCTCAGAACCGGGGGAACAGGTAGTAGAGTCAAGAATTTCTGATGCCGCATCTTCAAGTAATGAAGTGAGCGTTTCTGAATTCAATGAAGCATTGAGCAATCGCGAACAGTCCGGCGAGGTATACCGTATTGATACTAATACGGGTGTTGCAAGTGAAGTTACAGGTACAGGATCATCGGAAAGCAATACACAGGACGTACATAATTTTGCAACGCTTAACAAAGAGGCTTTGACACAGGGCGGATCCGACCATTCCGCTTATGTAGTAGGCAATGATATATATGTCGTTTCATCCAGTGGAGCAGGTACCAATCCATCTATTGTTTCATATAAAGATGCAGCTTCAGGATATATGGACCGTTATGGCGGTGATACGCCGGTTCCTGCGTCAGCTGTTGAAATGATATCTTCGGTTTCTGACGGAGGGTCTTCTGTTTCTGTTGACGGCTTTGACCATATACTGTCAGCAAACAAAAACGAAGTCTATAGAATAAATAATGATTCAGGATCCCTTTATAAGACAGATAATGCGCAGAGCGAGCTTTCAAACGCCGTCCATAATATAGTAAGTTACAACAAAAACGCATTATCCGAGGGAAGAGGCGGAGGAGCTTCCGCTGAATATCTTGACGTAGGTAAGATCAAGGGAAACGGCGGAGTTGCCCTTGAAGACATGAAATACATAAGCGGTTCCGGCGTCAAAGGCGTGGCAGGGAGCGCATCAGAGCTTATAGGCCTTGGTGGAGAACATTTTACCGAGGCTTTGATGAGTACGTCTTCACGCGCGGTAATGTCGACGGCATTTGGCGATAATAGAAGCGCTAATGCTGACTATAAGTTCATATCAGGAATGATTGATCTGAATTATCGAATTTACAAAAAAAATGAGATAGTGCGTGAGATCAACAAGATAAATATAGCTACCAAAGAGATTAACGGGCTTGGCAATAAATTAAGAAATTCAGCAGGGAAAGGAGATGATGCTTTTCAGTCATTTATGGACAGGATGGGTGCGCCCCGCATTAAAAATAACATGAGTTCCTTGGATGTGGCATGTCATTACGGTGCAATAGGAGATGCCCTTGTAGACAAAGGCTTTTTGATGAAACAAGCGGTAGAAGGAAAAGAAGGCGTTTTCAGGTATGTAGAAACTGATAAATATAAAACGCTTATGAAAGGGAATATAAACAGTAAGCAGTTTAAGGAGGTACAGAGCGAACTTGGCAGTATCGGTATAAACATAAATAAGAAAAACCTGAAAGATGTCCGGAATAAAGTGTCAGATACGAAAAGATTTGTTTCGTTAAGGCATGGTGAAATATTGAACAAGGCCGATGGGGATGGAAAATTTGGGTTCATGCTGAATATGGGCAATGACAGGAAATTTTCACGGGGCAGTCATGGAAATGCCGTCATGGCGAATATGAACGAAAAACTCAAGATCCCTACTAAAAAAGAAAAACTTAATTTTACCAAAGGCGGGTTTAAGAAAATTTTATCATACGCAGCTGACAAGGCCGGGGATAATACTATAGGGGAGATGAGGCGCGGCATGTCCTATGTAAGCAGGACTAATGACGTGCTCAGTCATATCGCAACCATAAAGCAGTATGGATCACTCCGCGGCGCCATGAATGCTACGCTTGACGGCCAGGGCGTCAGGGTAAATATTTTCAAGGCGATGGGAAAGGGTATTTACCGTGTCGGTGAACAAATGCATAATATCGCTATGGTCCCGTTAAGGGCTGCCTGGAACAGTAACCCTGCAAGACCGGTCAGAAATACATTAAAAACTGTCGGTAAAAATATAAAAAGCCGTACACAGTTTATTAAAAACGGCCTTAATAGAGGTAATACAGCCATTAGAAAAGCATTTGGCGGTGCAATGAGAAGGGCTGGAAATACGAGGATCGGAAGGGCTGTTGGAAAAACATTTAAGCGTACCGCACAGGCAATCCAGAAACTTTCAAATGCTGCATCAAAGATAGCCAGATTACTGGCAAAGGTTAAGGATCTTTTGCTGAATCTTGTAAAAAGCATACTGGTCCCGATAATAAAAATAGAACTCATACTCATTGCTGTTACAATAGTGCTTGGGATTATCGTGGTTACTGTAATTTATGTATCTGCACAGATGACTACTTTTTTAAATGATTCAAATGACGCTGTTGACAAGGCATTTAACACAGGAGCAGATGTTGTAACGGGATGGATGCTCGGCGATATGGATGAAGATGAGCATGGAGAAAAACTTGGACAGTCAATAGGATATGAAACGTACTTTTATATAAGGAAAGAAGAAATCAAATGGGGTCGTGATTTGATGAGATATCGCGATAAAGTTGGTGCGCAGCTTGATAACAATAACAGAATTGAGTCTATACCAATAGAAGCTTTTGCGGATTATGACGGAGGCCAGTTTAACAGGGCTTATGGTGAGTTTGGAACGCAAGGAGAAAGTAATTATGTATTTAAAAACCTTAAGGACTATATAACCGCAACAAGAGATCTGAGATCTACTGCCGTTGGAGAAACTAACGCTGGTATGTATTTTTTTGGAAAATGGAATGAACACAATCATAACATAACAGTCAGTGATCCCCCCGCAATTGAAGCTATTCAGAATTTAGCTAATATGTTCGATCTTGCCGGAAGACCTTGGTACAGAGGGCCGAAGCCTTTTAAAGGAGTGGCAATGGATGGTAGCAATAATGATGTTTTCAAGTGGAATGACGAGATCGACGGCGTAGCTCTTGTTGAATTCCGCGGCAAGCCTGAGCTTGGCTGGACATCTAACGCCTCATCTATCATATCCATGGGCTCTGTATTCTACGATCAGAGAGTCGGAGATGACGCAATGGAAGAAGAGATGTGGGCTCAACAATCAACCGCTGCACAGACATTCAAGAGTGCGTACGATCTTATATACAAGGTTCAGAATGCTGCCAATATATTTGTGCATAACATGCTCTCAGCCTTTTTTGAGAATGCCTCTGTCAAGGCAGCTGCCGGTAACTCACTTACAAATAAAATATGGGAAGGTATAGCTAATTTTGGTGCAGACCTCGGAGTCGGGGAATATGCTGCATTCAGGAATTACTGCCTGCCTTTGTTTTCGTGTTCTCACCAGGAAGAACATTTCCTTAACCAGGCTATATTCCTTACTAAATATACAGAGAAAAAGGGAACATTTACAGGATCCGCATATAGAAAAGCTTATGAAGAATCACAAAATACTAATGTTGATGGGGAAACAATGCTTGATGTGATCTCAGATGGAAGCAGATTGGTTCAAGGAAGATCGTCACATGGTATAACAGGCGCAGGCGTTGAAGGCGGTGATGGTATAAAAAATAGTGGGGAAATAATGTATTGTACCGATGTCTATAATGATGATTCACAGCCAAATGCCAGATATCATAAAGCACACGAATATCATAATGGTTATGGATGTACGCGTTATGACGGATTTTATTTCAGGGCAAATGATCCCGAAAACCTGTATTATGGGCAAGGTAAAGATATTGATGTTGATGCAGGTGATGGTATTTGTGTAGGAAACTGGGTATCGCCATGGGATGAAGAACCCAGCACTATAGAAGGAGCTCCTAATCCGGGTGATTATGATTCATGTGGATTATATAACGTAAAGACATTATATAACCTAAGTAAAAAAGGACTTGAATGTTGGGAAGTAGAAAGCCTGGGTTCGGGATCACGCCCGACTTCTACAGACACTCCTCCTGATGATATTGTATATGAAGGGGTGAAATTTTCAGAAGTATATAACGGATATACATTGGTATCGCAATCGGCTGCTCTTAAAGAAAAACTAAAAAGCGTGGCCGGGCATGCCGGGTCATGGGCGTTAAAGCTTAAACCGGAAGATGAAAGTTTAAAAATCATCAAAGGATGTTTGGTAAAACGCAAGGTTGTTTATAAAGAAGATGAGGAAGGTAATAAAACTGATGAAGTAGATCATTATGAATGGTCATGGGAAAGTGTTAAATTTACTCATAATTGTGCGGGAGAGACCGTAAAAACTGCAGATCTTGACGGAGAAAAAGATTTAACGAAAGGCGATCATGCGGGATATTATTGTGGTGGTCATCTTATACTAAGGGTAAGGGGCCTTGTATTCGGTTTTGAATATGATGATTTAAAAAACCAGGTAACGATAGATCCAAGCGCTTCAAAGAATGATTATGGCGGACAGGGAGTTAAAGGTAAAGTAGCTCCCGGCGAATGGATACCAAAAGCATCAGCAGTCGATTTTCTGTCATTTGTTAGTACAGATGGTTCTATACAGAAATATACAATGCAGGCTGTCCAGAATATGTCTGTGGTTATAAGTGCAAAAACTGATTCTGTTGATGTTGATGAGGAAAAATTCTATCAGTCAAAAGATATCTTTGATATAGATATGTCTATAAAAAGGGATGCATCGATGTATCCAAAATTCTGGGAGGGCTGGACTTCTGATAATATGGAGCGTGCGTTTGCCTTGTCGCAAGGTAATTATCTTGATATGTATGGAATAGATGATTATACATATACCATACATGGTTATCAGAGATTTTCTGAAACTGACATATCAGAGAGAATGCATCTGGATCATGATTATAAATGGCTGCTTGGCGGAATCGATAATGGTGACGATCCTACTGTAGTGGAAACTTTTGATTACGGAACGCTTTCTGATGAAGATAAGATCAAAAAATATACGCTTGACCATGTATGGAAAGCGATGCGTTATGTTGGAGAGGTGGGATATTCACAGAGCCATCATAGTGATCATCCTATAGAATCCAATCATATAACGGATTGTTCAGGTTTTGCATCAAACATATGGGGTGATGTCCTTTGCAGGAAAGACAATACTACCGGGGCATTGCTTAATACATCCGGGCTTTTTGTTTACGGAAAAGCGCATGGCATTCTCAGGAATTTTTCTGATGGAAAGATAATGCCTGGCGATATCGTCCTTTCCGGGCTTACAGCAGAAGGAAACAGGGTACAGGATGTCGGAGGAGGAGGATCGGCTCATGCACTTATATACTATGGTAAGGTGAACGGCAAGAATTATTGTATAGACTGTTCGTCAGGAAGCGGAATAGGCGATGGGAATGTGGGTGTGCTTTATGGCGTTAATGCAGATCCCGGCAACGTACCGGGTAAGATTGCAGACCTTAAAGCGGACCTTAAAGCTATCCATAGCGGTATGGTAAGGCTTAAATACAGGGATTTAGGATATCTGAACAAGTGCTATTATGTCAGCATGTATGATTACGTTAAGAATAATAAGGATATGTGGGAGTTTTATCAGTTCGATAAGGACATGGATTTCATACCTGAAGGAGATTATTACGATTATGATACGGTAAACGACTTTGGCGATTTTGCTTTGCCGGAAGGCGTAGAAAATGAAGCTGTTTATAATGCATTCCTTCAAGCAGGCTGTGATGCAGCACAGGCATATGCCGCAGTTACGGCATATTCGGCAGTGATACAGCTGGGAGGAACTCCTGAATCTGCCATAGGATTTGCCAATAATATAACATTTGAGGGACGTTTAGGACAGGTACAGGGTACATCATACTGTATCCAGACACTTGCTGACCTTACTAAATACGGAGCAAGAAGCGGTGGTCTTGGTATGTGCCAATGGACTTATAAAGACAGAAAACTTGGCTATATAGAAGCGTATAGAAATTATGCCGCACAGCATGGGATCACATCGTTTACTGCCGAGGATAGGGCTGCGATAGAGGGTGCGTACCTTATGAAGGAGATAAGAGAGAAGTATTCAGGACTGTTGAATTGCACAGATGCAGTAGAGGCTTCAAAGCGTGTTACCCTTGAATTTGAGCGTCCCGCTAACATGCAGCAAAAAGCAGCGCAAAGAGCAGAAAGAGCAGCAAAAATAGCAAAGATACTTGCAGCTTCCGGTAATTGAGTTAAGAAGATAACCGCTGGAAATGGGATATGACATATTATATATAAGATGCTCTTGGCTATACAAGAAAAGATGTTTCGCCAATTACCACGCCTCTTTATGTGGCGTGGTTTCAAATCGAAAGGAAGTTATTATGAAAAAACTTTTGGAAAATAAAAAAGTATTATTTATCGCGGTCATTATCATAATGCTGGCGGCTATCATTATCCCGTACAGATTAAAGAAGATGGCTAATGAAAAGGAACAGGAAAAGCAGGAAACCACGGAGCTTGGCACAATAAAAAGCCCCAATCCTGTAATAGACAAGAAGCTTAAAAATAATGAAGAGATCATACCTGATGATTTTGATGTTCCGACTTTGGAAGAGCTGGATATAGATGAATCCGATCTTGAAGGTGGCAGCATTGATGAAGAATATGATATGTTCGGAGAGATGTACGAATCGTCCCTGGGGTATAAGAGCGGTGATGCGGAGGCATCCAGAGCGTCAGACTATAATATAAGCATACCGGATACTATATCAGGGAATGCAGCAGGAATTGTTATAAAAGACGTTGCTAAAACTAATGGTTATGAATATTTGCATAAGATAGCCGATTTATCATATGAAGAGGATGAATACGGATATTCTGTTTATGCAATATGCTTTGATAATACTGATTACTGGTGGCTATACCAGGATCATAAAAAGGACAGGGCATTTGCTGAAAAAGATGAATACGGCATCATGAAGGATGCAATCAGATAAGCGGGAGTTTTATTTATGTCTCGAAACAGGACAAAACCGGAAAGAAAAAGGATAGTCTGGAAAAAGACGGGCGGAGTGTGCGCGCATTGCGGCAGGCAGGCTACCGGCATAAGACAGACTATCGATCATTACGTTCCATTAAGCATGGGCGGAGGATTTGATCTGCGTAACCTTATGCCGCTTTGTAAAAAATGCAACGGATCTAAGAGCAGTGTAGAGGTAAGCGTCGAAAGCTATTATGTCTTTGCCCCGCAAGAAGTGATAGAAGACTGCCTGGAATATAAAAAAGAATGGGAAGAGAGAGGTAAAAGCGCAGCCGGTGACATGTATAATAGCTGGATATAAGAAAGAAAACAATTTTTTGTTCTATGAAATAATAGGTTTTATGGCTGTGATAGAATCGTCAAGTAGCATTGAAGCTTGGGAAAGGCAGGAAAACATATGAGTTGGAATGATGCATATTGGAATAACAAAGAAAACAGGAAGAAACAGGCCAAAGAACACCACGAACTTATGGCTAAAATCAAAGCAGATGAGATAGCACAATCTGTAATGGCTACAACAACATATAGTTTAAAAGCTCCTTATATAAAGCCTCATACCGGCAGTCCTGAAAGCGTTGTTGTCAATCAGGATACTGTTTCGGCCATATTCAGCCATGGCACAGGCGATGACAGAACCATAGCTCTCAATTTTGCTTCTTATAAAAATCCCGGGGGCGGCTTTTTGGCAGGTTCATCGGCACAAGAGGAATCTCTTTGCATGGAATCAACGCTTTTTGAGGTACTCAGTTCCCAGCATCTTAAAGAGTTCTATGACTGGAACAATCAGAATAAGAACAGGTCGCTATATAAGAACAGGGCACTTCTTTCACCCGGGATTATCTTTGAAAGACAAGGAAAGGGAGTTAAGGCGGCAATCCTGACAGTTGCTTCGCCGAACCGCAAAGCGTATATGGACTATATAAACGGAGCAAACGAACCGGAAAATCTTGAATCATTAAGATCGCGCATTAAATTCATTGCGGATATCATCGATTTGCAAAATGCAGAAGTAGCAATCCTCGGAGCGTTCGGATGCGGAGTATTCGGACAGGACCCGGCTGTTGTAGCGGAATTATTTAAGGAATCCATGGCTAATACATCTGTAAAGAAGATCGTATATGCAGTGATAGACAAGGGCGGGCATTCGAAAGAAGGTGCGTATGCGATTTTTAAACGGATTATGAGTTAGGAGGTATTTGTATGTTCGATATTAAGCTGCCTTTTGAAACCCTTGTACCGTGGCAGACCAGAAAAATAGCATTGCTGCTTAGTATTTCTGAAGAAGATGTAAAGGGTATTTTTGACTTTGAAAAAAGCGTCTGCTGGGAAGATTATGGTACAAACCCGACTGAATATACTATAGAAGATGGATGCATGTTCATGAACTTTCATGATTTTAGTTCAGACGTCGGAAAGCTGCAGATATCAGGGCCGCCGGCCCTTATAACGCTTTGTAATATCCATGGAAAGAGCATTGAAACGGTAAAGGGCGTACATATCAGTAATAAGGTATTCGAGGCTCTGAACGAGGATATCCGCAAGGATATATACAGGATCTGCATAAGGATAAAGGATAATGTACAGCGATATAAGGACATCGTGGCGCTTGATGCACCTGATTTTATTGTCGGAAATGATGTCAGGTTATTATGCCGTAAGATCAATATCCTGGAATCGGGAGATGAACCTGATGATGGGGTGGAAAAAATATATGGCCTGCAGGATGCCGGCTATTCACTTATTGGAGGGCGAGGTGCTATATCTCAATTGCTTTCGGAATTAAAAGATTGAATGTAAAATTTTAAGAAAAAGAGAACTGCCATCAGGCAGTTTTCTTGCTTTTTGTCTTGTTGTTCCATAAAAGTGATCATAGGGGATTATGTGGTATAATTATACTAATGAATATCCCGTATAAGAGATTGTAAAGAAAGGAAATTATTATGGCACTAACAGACAGAGGAGCAAATTATAGAGTTTTTGACAAGAAATTCAGTGATGTAGTAATAGGATATATAGATTATCTGCCGGCCAACACAAAAGAGCCATATTTATATGAAATGTTCAGAAAGCAGTTCGGAGCTAAATTCATAAAAAAGATGAAGAGAGGCGAAATGGTCAAGATACCAAGTGATCACTCAGAAATGTATATGATATGGATGAGCATCCCGAAAAAGGAACTGGATTCGGTTATTGGCTATATTGATAATCTGGCTGCAAAAATAAAGGTGATATATGGAGCCGAAGAGCAGGAGAAATATAAAACAGAGGTTACGCTTATGCAGATCTTGCTTCTTGATAAGGAAATAATTTCCAAAACAGTAGCTTCGTGTAAGGAAAGTCCGCTTGGGTACGAAAATGCCCTGTCGGAGTGGAGCAAAGAGTATATAGAAAAACATTTTCCGGAATGGATGTAACCCGTAATATAGAAAAAACGAGAGGATCATGTCAGTTTATTGCCCCAGGCTTAAACATAATACTGTATATCTGACCTGTCAGGAATGTACAGATAAGGTTTGTAAAGATGATACATTTTACTGTCTTGTTGTGGGCTCGCAGGAGCTTATGGATTATAGCAGGATGGAACAGGCGCTTGATAAAGTGCTTATAAACTATATCAGTTCTGTATGCATAGTATCAGACGGCGTTTGTGGGGCTGGGCTGTTGGCTAAAGAATATGCGGCAAAAAAGGGCTATAGATATAAGGAAATTTCTGATGAGCGAGATAAGGATGGAAAGCAGGCAGGAATGATACACAATACCCGGAGGTTTGATTATATTTCAATGTACAAGAATAAAGGTGTCGTGGCTTTTTGGGATGGAAGATCGAGAGATATCAAGCATGATATTGAACTTGCGGAAAAATATAATATCCAGATAAGAGTTTGTAATACAAAAAGTCCGAGTAAATAAATGTCTGATTCCCGGCGGGAGAAATAATTACATATTAGATATGAAGTATGAATACTTCATTTTTTCATACAAATGGTAAATCATACATCCTCTGTATCACATTATGTGAGCCATACCACGTGAGGGGTGCAAGCTATGACACGTGTTTCCTTTCTTTTCAGATAAAAATAACAGCCATGCAATCGCATGGCTGTTATTACTTTTTTCCCTTTCTTATGCTGTCTGTATTTTTGTTTTTTCAACGTCCGGTTCTAATATAGTGCTCGCGTCGCCGCTGACCTTTAGAATTAACTCATTAGGATATTCCTTGCCTGCTAAGGCGACAACCTCATAATTTACATCCATGAGAAGGTCGCTGCCGACGAGATTTTCAGAAATGATATCAAGGAACGTTTCATAATCATTGTCAATAAGGTCGCTGACATGAATTTGAATAAATCCCTCTACATAATTGTTCTCGTCTCTTGCTGCCAGGATTTCATCTGCACTCTTTAATGCAAATCGTAGATCATTACGTTTTTGGACTTCTTTTTCCAGTTCTTCTGTTGCCGCATTCCTAATCTCTAAATTTGCAGTTTCTAACTCATTATCCTTAATGAATAGTCCGATCTGATTATAGTCGTTCCATTCAGATATGATCTCAAACTCTCCGTTTATGATAAGAGAATTCTTTTTCGCGTAATTAATGAATTTGTAAAGAGGCGTGATGATGCCGTCATTGTATGGATCAGAACCCTCTAACCGGCTGCTTCTGAATTCGAATTCAAAATCCTGTGCTGATACCTTAAATGAGGGAGTGCCCCATATGTTTAAGATAGTTTCAATATCTTCAATCGTCTTCTGTGATACATTTCCGTCAATATTGCCGATTCCGTCAATATATATGACTACACTCATAATATTCCCTTTTATCATCCCCGTATGCGGGGACGAAAGGCTGCCTTTTCAGCCTGTCCCCGCGGGGTTCATGTTTTATAAATTAAGATAATCGGCTTCTGATATGATAGGAATGCCAAGTTCTTTGGCTTTCTTATTCTTCCCGGAAGTACTGGTCACATCGTTATTGATGAGATAGTCAGTATTCTTGCTGACTGAGCCGGCTACCTTTCCGCCTTTACTTTCGATCTCGGCTACCAGTGCATCCCTGTTAGGATATGTCTCAAGCTTGCCGGTGATAACAAAGGTTTTTCCTGCAATTTTATTCTCTGTTCCAGATCCTGCGTCAGACGGATGTACCATCTGAGGTATTTTTTTAAATGTGAGGAACGGCATAAGATGTGCTATTGCTGCATTATTCTTTTCGTTTTTAAAGAATTCCTTTAATGAAGCATCCATCACGGGTCCAATGCCGTCTATTTCGGTAAAGTCAAAACCTTTTTCGAGATCATATATCATCGTCTCAAAATAGTCTTCCTCGGTGTTCTGGTACTGAGCAGGTATTTTTTCTTTATAATGCTTATAAAGAAGTTTTGCCTGTCCTTTGCCGATGTTGGGTATTCCAAATGAATGTATGAATTGCACGAAGCCCACATCCTGTGAGGATTTCTTTGCTGCTTCCATCATGTTCTCCCAGCTCTTCTGGCCGAAACCCGAGAAAGTTGCTATCTCGCCATGCTGCCACAGCCTGTAAAAGTCAGCGTATTCAGAGATGCAGCCTGCCTTCACGAGCTTAGTGATAGTCTCCTCTGACATTCCTCTGATATCCATGCAGTCCCTTTCACAAAAGTGTACTAACGCACCTATCTGCTTAGCACCACAGCTATCGTTGTAGCATTTAAGGACTGTTGTGCCTGTATTGCTATCCGTTGAGATCGTAAGCGCTCCGCCACATATAGGACAGGTCCTCGGGATGGAATATCTTGTCCAGTCATCCTCGCCTTCAGCCATGTCGCCTGCATCAAAGTTACTGTCTATCTGTGGGATTATCATATTGGCTTTATAGACCGTTACCCGGTCTCCGACCTTGATATCCTTTTCCTTGATATATGACAGATTATGGAGCGATGCCCGCTCTACGGTAGTACCGCAAAGTTCTACGGGATCGAATACTGCCACAGGGTTAAAAAGCCCTGTACGGCTGGGTGACCAGTATATCTGCCTTATGGTAGTCTCTTCCGTTTCATCTGCCCACTTGAAGGCGTAGCCGTTCATGATATGAGGGTGATGACCGGTACCTTGGAGCCTGCTTGCGTAGGCTTTGTTATCCATAACACATACCAGGCCGTCTACTGGGAAGCCGTAGGTCTTCACTTTCTTTTCCCATGTAAGCATCTCATTCTTAAGCTTTGATACAGGCACTGCAACATTGGGTACTACTCCAAAGCCAAGCAGGGAGAGCGCATCGAGGCTGTTTTTGAATGTCTTACCTGAGATATGATCTATATGGACAAGATTGAATGCCTTGAACCATATCTCTCTTTGTCTCATCTCACGGGAGTCAAGCAGTGCGATCGTTGCGTTTGCAAGGTTTCGAGGATTTTTATACTGTTCCTCTTCACTAAGAGCAGCATTGATGCGATCAAATTCTTTGTAGGACATTACAGCCTCACCTCTGACCACAAGTCTGCCCGTGTATTCTATCTTCATGGGGAGGCCTTTGATATAAGGTGCGTTATGGGTGATTACACTGCCGACTTCGCCATTACCTCTGGTAACGAGCTTTATGAGTGCACCGCCATCATAAGTTGCCTGCACGGTCGACCCATCCATCTTCCACATGAGGACGACAGCGTCGTTGTCGCCGTACATCTTTGCCTTGGCATCCGCTATATGCTTTTCAAACTTCCCGACATATTCATCGATATCCTTGGTCTTGTCAAGCGACAGTGCCGGATATTCATGCTTTGCTTTGGGAAGTTCGTCTACTACAGCTGCACCGACCTTCTGGGTGGGGCTTTCTTCACAGACGAACCCCGTTCTCTTTTCCAGATCCAGGAGCTCATTATAGAGAGCATCATATTCCTTGTTGCTCATAAGCTCTGTGCCGCTGTTATAGTATGCATCGGCCGCCGGGATGAGTTTTTCAAGGATTTCTTCCATCCTTTCCAGCTGTTCCTTATAGCTCTGTACATCATGCAAATCTTCATCATGCACAAGATTATTCTCCAGTCGTAACTGAAGGTCACATATTTCAACATTAAGTTCTGTTTTTTCCATATTTTCCCTTTCTTATGTTGTTGATGTTATCTGGTATGTTATATCTATAATATGAATGATACATATTATAAAAAGAAGACAGATAATAGAGAATCATTTTTGTTCCATGAAATAACTGCTTCTTTTGAAGTAGTATAATTGGCTTTAGAAACTGTAAACATGGTTAGGATACGCGGAGGAAGAAATGGACGATAATAAAAAGAAAGCACTGGACGCCGCTTTAGTGCAGATTGAAAAACAGTTTGGAAGAGGCTCTATTATGAGGCTCGGTGAGCATGGAGAGCATATGCAGGTTGAAGCCGTATCGACGGGCATCCTCAGCCTTGACATTGCTCTTGGAATAGGTGGAATACCTCGTGGCAGGATCATAGAGATATACGGCCCTGAATCTTCCGGTAAAACCACACTTGCCCTGCATTGCGGCGCTTCGATACAGAAAGAGGGCGGTATAGCAGGATTCATTGATGCAGAACATGCCCTTGATCCTACATATGCACGTAATATAGGAGTCGATATTGACGACCTGTATATCTCGCAACCCGATTCGGGAGAGCAGGCACTTGAGATAGCTGAGACCATGGTACGTTCCGGTGCCATAGATATAATCGTAATAGATTCCGTGGCAGCCCTTGTACCCAAGGCCGAAATAGACGGTGATATGGGCGATTCTCATGTCGGGCTTCAGGCAAGGCTCATGTCACAGGCTCTTAGAAAGCTTACGTCGGCGATAAGCCAGACCAAATGTACGGTCATTTTTATAAACCAGCTTAGGGAAAAGGTCGGAGTTATGTTCGGCAATCCGGAAACGACAACCGGCGGGCGTGCCTTGAAGTTCTATTCTTCAGTGCGTATGGACGTAAGGAAGATAGAGACGCTGAAACAGGGCGGAGAGGCGGTTGCTAACCGTGTGAGAGTGAAGATCGTAAAGAACAAAGTGGCTCCTCCCTTTAAGCAGGCAGAATTTGAAATGACCTTCGGAGAGGGCGTATCTAAAACCGCCGATATCATCAGCGTAGCTACCGGGCTTGATATGGTGAAAAAATCAGGCGCATGGTATTCATATGGCGAGGAGAAGTTTAACGGAATGCTTGCCTTTAAAGAATATCTCGCTGCAAACCCTGATGTGGAAGAGGAGATAAGATCCGCGATAATCAGCAAGGTTAAAGCAGGAAATGAGCCCGAATATGAAGAGAACGGTATAGAAACCGAAAACCTCGATTAAAGTAATAAGAAAGTCGGCTGCGGCATCTGCCGCGGCCGGTAAGAAATATGAAACTAATAAACCATAAAAGAAAAGGAGACTCATTATGAAATATCCCTTTGATATCGTTTCTTACGTAAGAGACAAAACATTTTCAGTAGAAGCAAGGTTTGAAAAGACAAAGGATGAGAGCCCTTTAAAGGTGTTTGATGACACTTTCAGCCGTTATGTGTTTACCGTCATAGCAGGAGGCAGGGCAGCAACGTGCAACATGCATCTTGATGAACTGGCAAGGATAAAGGCAATGACAGGTATCTTGTATAACAAGTATCTTGAAGGCTCATTTACGCCTGTTCAGAACACAGCGACTGCAAGACCGGCTCTTTCAAAGACTTTCCATTCAGGAAACTTAAAAGGCAAGACACCTGCGCAGGTTTTATGCGAACGCGGCGCAGAAGGAAAAAAGCTCCTTAATGAGCAGTATCAGTGGCTTTCAGAAAGGCTTGCCCAGTATCCTCGGAATAAGGAATTAATGGATGCTATAGTTGATGCAAGCAAGATGTCCGACGAAGAGCTCAAAAGTGCAATGGGATCTACTTCCCAGGTTGCCGGGGCTGTGAAAATACTTGAAATCGGATGCCGTCCGTTGATCAGGAAGAAGAGAGAAGACGGCAAATGCTTTGTATATGAAGCTTCTGTGACATTTGATGCCTCAAGGAATTATCCCGTCTGCGTGAAGATACTCAATTATTATGCACCTGTAGAACGCAGGGAGAACGGTACGGTGAATGTCATCGTATCCGGCAAGGACAGGTCAACCGAGATCGTAAATGAGTTCAATATGACTGCTCTTGAGTGGGTTAATGCCGTGGAAATGATGGATATGTCAAAGACGGCATTTTACAACATGGCCTTCCCTGATGCTTATACAGCTGCTGTCAATGCGGAAGTAGCATCAAGGCAGGAGAGTGCAAAGAAAAAGGAAGCTCAGAATGCACCTGTCAATGCACAGCCAGCTCCCGTACAGCCTGCGCCGGCAGCTCCGGCTTATAATGCCGTACCTGTGCAGCCAGGCCTTGTTCAGCAGGCTACATTACCCGCAGGCGTCAGCCCTGTACCCGACGTACCTGCTCCTTCAGGCATGACGTGGGATGATTTTCCTAAGATTGCATGATAGCAAAAAGTATGAAAAGCCCCCGTAAAAATACGGGGGCTTTTATAAGAAAAATTCAGCCCAGTGACCGTAGTCCAGGAGCTTCATTGTTTAGCCGTATTTTTATTCTTTTACACACAAATTCAATAGATACCTATGCAGGCTCTAATTCAAGTTCTTCAGCCAGCAAAGCCTTCGCGTCAAGATATTCTTGATAATCGCGTTTCATCAATTTACAGACCTCTTCTGCATTAGTATTTAAACTTTCTGCAAGATTATCAACATCTTTTACAAGTGACGCTGCTTTTTCAATATCCATCATATCCTCTAACATTTCTCGAACTCTATCACTCATAATTTTAGCTCCTTCCGGCGTATGTTTATAATATTGCACCTGCCTGCTTATTTCAGGAAATTCCGGATCATTAAAATGCTGATTTTTTTTAACCCAGTGCAAAAATGAATTTGCACTGAATATGATAATAATACCAAGGCTGTTTTACTATTCGCTTAAACGTTTTTTAAATGACTTGATCGTTTGATACTAAGCATACAAATCAGCCATAAGTTCTTCTACAGAATCAAAAGGACCTGCTGCCTGACCATTTTCATATTCCCTAAGAGATGCAAGTATAGATTTTTCACGATTCTCTTGTTTAAATACTAAATAGTCAATAAATGAATCTGCAATGATTTTATAATAAATCAGCCAGAAAACCCATTACCTTCAGGTGATAGGATGAATGACTGAATCTCAACTCATAATTGCGATTTTAGCTAAAAAGCATTATAATATAATATAGCACATTGACAAGTTAAGATATAAGGTTTCACGGTCAAACCATACCGTGTGTAAAATCTTAAGTGTCGGTTAGTCTTCCGTAAAAAGTATAGTCAATGCTTATATAATTAAAACTATAATATCAAGTAGCGTTGTAGGTCTTATGACCTTATACGGTAGGGGCGACGTGGACACGCCCATAAGAATAAGGATTGTGTGAGCAGTCAGACTTCTTAAACGGAGCCGCAAGGCTCTTAAAAGCTCATTACCTTTAGGGGATGGGTGGTTCACTTTCATCAGTTAATATTGCGTAATTATTCATTTTTTCTGCCTCCGTAATTATTATCTGATATAGTTTCAACATGTATTTTTGTTTTTATCTCGTTAATATATTTTTCAAAATATGGATGGGTGAGAGGTATTATAATCAGATCATCAATCAATAGTAATGCAAACAAAATGATCAAATACTTTTTTTTCATTGGATAAATATTCCTTTCATTATGTTATTATAAATTTTTGTCTCTTAAATCTTTAAGCTTTTCCATGTCAAATTTTGCATAATACCTTGAAGTAGTAGAAGAATCAGCATGACCAAGAGCCTGTTGGGCAACAGTGAGGTCGTATTCATTATTGACTTCTGTACCAAAGGTTTTACGTAATACATGACATCCCACTTTCATGTTTGCCGGTACAGCAAAAGAAGAATATTCTTCAACAATCTGCTGTACACGCCTTTTTGTGATTCTATTACCACCTCTTGCTATGAATAAAGGCCCGTCTTTAAATTTATAATCAGGATTATCAGGATCTTCGCCGAGTAATGCCGGGCGTTCTTCAAGCAGATATCTTTGAATAAGGTCTCCAGCTTCGTCATTAAAGTAAACAAGACCTTTTCCTCCTCCTTTACGGATGATCATTATGGAGCGTTCGTTAAAATCCATATCAAAAAGATTTATATTGATAAGCTCTGATACACGCAGGCCGGTAGCAAAGAAGAGTGCGATGATAGAAGTATCACGAAGCCGTGTTTTATCCCTCATTGACTGAGCTTTTTTTCGTCCGCGTTCTGTCTGCCCCGGCTTGCTTTTGAAATTGCCATTATAAGACTCATCGAGCATCCGTTCCTTTTGTTCTTTTGATAAGATAGTGATAGCCTTGTCTCTACGCAGTTTTGGACTATTGACCAAATCAGTCGGATTGACTGGTATGGTCCGCGTCTTTAAAAGATATCGAAAATATTCCCTTAAAGCAGAAAGTTTTCGTGATTTACTTGCCGCCTGGTTTTCCCTTTCCATAATTTTCCCTTTTGATAATGATCTGTAATGGTCAAGGTAGATCATATATGCATCAATATCTCTGTCATCAAGCTTAGCGATTTCCTGGACAGTAATATTTTTGATATTAGAAGCGGAAGAATAGTCGGTAGAAGAGAGCATCCATTCAAAAAAGAGCTGAAGGTCTGAGGCGTATGCCAGTTTCGTACTAAGCTGATATACGTCATTGTTTTTCATAAAAAAGCCGACCGCACTATCTGGGAGCAGATCCAGATAATGGATATATTTTTCATATACAGTCATTTTTTCCCCTTTCTTCTACAGTAAGCATATATAAAAGACAACGGCTGCCTTAATAAAGCAGCCACTGAAATCGTTTTAGATTAACAAGGCTCTCAGTTTTATGGTCTTATCAAAGTCCCTTTTGTCACACGATATACATTTACGAAACCTTCGCCACTTGCAGTAGAACCCATAAGGGTTTTGGTCGTCTTTTCGACTGTAAAGTCAACTACTCGGCAACAAGTTACCGAGCTTGCGACTCCCCTGTAGTTCGTTGCAATAACTCCTACATTTTGCCGGTGTAACTTCCGTGGGGTCGCATCGTGGGCAGGCTGACTGCTACCCTCGCAAATCAGATATACTGGCTTGCGACTCTACAAGGTACTCAATTCCCATTCGGTAGAGATTCATGGCGCCTATGCGGTCATCATTAGATGTATAACCACAATTCTTACAACAGAAGACATGTTTTTGCTTATCCCTGTTGGCTTTGTCGATATGACCGCATTTCGGACATGTCTGACTTGTATAGCGTGGATTTAACTTAATGACCTTCTGACCGTGTTCGTTAGCTTTATAAATAAGTTTTTGTTCAAGGTCATAATAAGACCATGACACGGAAACATACCTATTCTTAACACGGACACGCTCAGTTGCAGAACGGATTCCA
>JAEEGL013899534.1_pt1 | contig 31026 bp, 26 predicted proteins | sample 9134231 | NCBI WGS metagenome assembly JAEEGL01 (sample SAMN16246548, study PRJNA631951) | gut metagenome | biome: gut microbiome; feature: rumen; material: fiber-attached | host: Bos | place: Iran: Karaj | collected 2018-10
AATAACAAATGATTTGTTTTAATAATGTCAGTAATAAACAGCTTATCCCAGACTTCATATCCCACCAAATAATTGAGATATTTTTTGAGTAAAAAATCTATTCTGTCTTCATCTGAATGGAACTGTCTTTTACCTTCAATAAAGCTGTAATCCTCAAGACGGATATTGCTCTCATCCCATCTTGAATACTGGCAGGAGACCCACTCTGCACTACTGTCTTCAATTGCTCTTACAAGAACTGAAACAGCATCCTTCTTCATAGTGTCATCAGAATCCAAAAAGGTAATATATTCGCCATCCACATATGACAGAGCATTGTTCCTTGCTGCTGATACGCCTTTGTTTTGCTGGTGGAGCAACAGTATTCTTTTGTCCACAGCTGCAATATCGCTGATAATTTGGAATGTTCTGTCAGTAGAACCATCATCCACAACAATGATTTGCAGATTACTGTATGTTTGAATGCAAACAGAATTAAGACACTGTTCAATGTACTCCTGAGCATTATAAGCCGGTATTATTATGGACACTTTCTTTTCCATACGCGCTGTGATCATCCCTCGTCATATAAGATTAAAACTCGTCAAGAAGCTTTTGAATATCATTCTCTGTTAATTCCGTTATCTTTTTATCTGCTATCCTATATACGCGATCACACATGGACAGAACAGTCGGTCTGTGTGTTGTAATGATTATAGTCTTTTCTGAAGCCTTATTTCTGATGTTATCAATAATTCTCCTCTCGGTAGCTACATCAAGTGCAGAAGTAGCCTCATCCATCAAAAGGATCGGCGCATTCTTAAGGAGAGCCCTTGCTATGGATAATCTCTGATTCTGTCCCTCGGATAGCCCCCGGCCGTTCTCACCCAGCTTAAACTCCAACCCTTCCGGAAGAGTTTTCACATAATCATAAATACAGGCAGTGCTGAGCGCTTCGTTTATCTGTGTTTCCGTTGCCTCTTCATTGACCATGCGCATATTTTCGAAGATGCTGCCTGACATCATCGTATTTCCCTGAGGGACATAAGAAATAACAGACCTTGTCTTTAGTCCCAGTTCAAATTCTCTGTCCCCGACAGAAGCATATGCTCTGCCCTTATAGGCTGCCACAATACCGAGAATGATCCTCAGCATAGTAGTCTTACCTTCACCTGACGGGCCAACCAGAGCTACGAGTTCACCGGGATTGGCATCCAGCGATACATTCTCAAAAATACTGTGACCATCGCTATACCTGAAAAACATATTTTTGACATGTATACCGGCGCCTTTTCCCTTACTTTCATTGATAAGGTTATCTATTTCTTCAGATGTAGCCGCATCCGGTTCATCCGGAATAGAGAGCAGTTTCTTTACTCTCTCTGCAGAAGCTATATAAGCCATTATCGTAGGCACCAGGTCTAACAGTGCCTCTGTTGCAGTTCCTATCTGAAATGAAAGAAATGTCATAACTGACAGTGCGCCAAAAGTGATATATCCATCGTGCACTCTGTGAAACATCCATGTTATCAGTATCCCTGCACCGATAATTCCGGCAAAATAAGAGGTTGCATATGAGCACATGATAAACTTATTAGTTCTCAGATCAACATTCTTTCTTTCCACCTCAATGTCATTCATTTTTTTGTAGAAATATCTGCCCAGGCCAAAAGCTTTAATCGCCTGTATATTGCTGAATGTTTCGACATTATATGAATTGATCTGCGATTCGATCTCTCTTATCCTGGCCTCGGATCTGTATATCTTACCCATAAATATTCTTGAAGCCACAATAACTATAGGCGCAATGACAAGCGCCAGAAAAATCATACTATAATCGAGATACACAATATAAATGCCAGCCCCCAGAATAAGGGTCAGCTTGGCTATCATTGTAGGAACCAGACCACTGGTATTTCCGGCAACTGTTTTTATATCTGAAGAAAGCCTTGTTATAAGGTCTCCTGAATGATACTCTGTCAGTCCTTCCCAGGACGCATCCATTATCTTCTGATAAACCTTCAGTTCCAGGTCATTATAAATGTTATTATAGTTTTTTGATCCAAAGCGATTGCATATAATGGTAATAGCAACATTCAGAGCGTACAACACTGCAAATAGTGCTGCTGTACTTATGAGTTTTTCAACATTATCTTCAATAGCAAGATCAATAATACTCCCGCCCCTGCTAGTCATGTAAATCTGATAAACAGACTGAAACATAAGAAAAAAAACATAAACATACAATCGGACTCTGAAGTTCTTTAATGTATCCAGTGCCCAACTCAGTGTTCTGAATATATCCCCAAATAAGCAAAGTCTATTTTTTTGATGCATTTTATAGCACTCTTTTCCCAGGCTTCTTATCCCTTTGTTTTCTGATATAGTTTTCGGAAAAAGCAAAAAACCGCGAAGTTCTTGGTCTTAAGACTGGCATAACGAATAAAACTGATTTTTTTTGCTTTATAAACCCGTTTTAACATTTCTTGAAATTGATCACTGCTTATTTCTTTATTAAAAAGTTTCTTAGATATGTGTAAAGCATTATCTTTTACACGCGCATCCCTTATTTTTGTAAGCCTGCTGATCCAGGAATTGAGAAACAATGACTCAATAACAAGTAAATTATCTTCAGTTACTCCTTCCTGCCTTGATTCCCAATCCAAAAAATGCTTATATATCTCCTTTATATCTTCAAGATCACCTTCATGATATGTAAGCGACAAGCTATCACAGCTGCGCTTAATATAATGATACAATGGCTTATTTATCATTCCGATTTTCCCGTTGCATTTTTCAAGATAATCCAGATTAAATGACAGGTCTTCGCCAACACAGTATTCGGTGTTAAAACGTATTCCGTATTTTTTTATCATATCAAGGTCGTATAATTTGTTAGTAACAAAATTAAACAGTTTAAGCCATGCCAGAACAGAAGCGTAACTTCTGTTTAGTAGATAATTCTCCTCTTTTTTGTATCCTGAATCTGATTCTAACAATATTATCTCGTCTTCAACATATCTGTTAAGCATATTGTCATAAAACATTCCACAGGTGACAAATGCAACATCCTTGTCACACCACTCATTTATTGCATTCAGATAATATTCAATCAAGTTTCTCTCCGGTCGGTCATCTGCATCAAAGAAAACAATATACTTTCCACTCGCAATTTCCACACCGAAATTTCTAGCATATGAAACACCTTTGTGTTCTATCGAATACAGCTTTATGCGTGTATCTGTTTCAGCATATTCTTCGCAGATTTCCATTGTCGAATCCTTGGAACCATCATCCACAATTATGATTTCAATATTAGAATATGTCTGATGCGTTGCTGCGTGCATACAACTGCTTATGAAATTTTCAGCATTTAAAGTCGGTATAACTATCGATACCAAAACATTTTTTTTCATCGTTTTAATATTTTAAGTACTTCCAAAGAAGAAGTGCTGCTTTTTTTCGTATTCCTGCAACAGAAGGCAGATCTGATACGGAAATACTGTTTCCATAAATATCTGATAATTCCTTTCTAATTGTTTTATCCTCTATATTCCTATATGAAAACTTAATCAATTCAAGGTATGCAATTCTGCTATATTGTTTCAATTCAACTTCATTTTTCTCTTCAAAAAAATCTATTCTGTCCTTAAGTGCCTTTAAAAAGAAATGGTAAACGCTTTTTATGCCTGAATGGACAATACTCCCCTCTCTTTGATAGTACTTGTAAAAAGTCTCCGGGATATAAGAGACATACCTGGCTCTATATAAAAGTTTATAGGTTGTAGCTTCATCTTCATTTTGCATACCCAAAGGAAAACGAATTCCATCAAACAGTTCTTCTTTGTATAGCTTGTTCCATGCTGCACTACATATATTATTAGCACACATCATTTGGATTACACTATCTTTTCCACTCCATCTTCCAGAAACAGAATCTGTAAACCTTTCCTCTGTTGCATCATTATTAAGGTCCTTACTATATACCTTTGAAATCCCACATGCAACTATGTCTGCATGGTCCTTTATAAGCTTAACCAGCATTGTTTCTATAGTTTTGGAATCAATAAAATCATCACTGTCACAAAAAAAGATCAGATTCCCACTCGCCATGTCCAGTCCTGTGTTCCTGGCTCCGGATAACCCCTTATTTTCCTGATGAATCACTTTTATCCTATCATCAATAGCCGCAAAATCTTCACAGACTTTACCTGAATCATCAGTAGAGCCATCATCCACCAGAATTATCTCAATATTCTTATAAGTCTGGGATATTATTGACTTAAGACATCTCTCTATATAGTCTGAAACGTTATATACCGGCACAATCACTGATACTTTTGCATCAATATCAGTCACGTCAGGATTTATAATCGCACAAAAATTCCCAAAGTAGTTTTGCAAATCAAAATCATGTGTATTATGAGCTCTGTAATATCCTCTGTCTGATACTCTTCTTCTATACCCATCATCCAAAAGCATCTTTAACATTGCATCTGACAAAGAACTGACAAAGTCATTATTCCTCTCAACTATTACAGCTCCATCCCCGACAACCTCAGGAATCGCCCCTGAATCAGCTACAATAAGAGGTTTTCCTTTTGCCATAGCTTCCAAAGCTACCATGCAAAAAGATTCTTCTATCAATGTCGGCACTACTATTACATCAGCATCATTATAAATCAATGCCATTTCTTTGCTCGAAACCTGATCGATGCATACTATATTTTCATGGTCTTTTACGGTATTCTTAACTTCTTTTTCATAACGCTTGTTCTTGCCGGAAAAGCCCACAATGTCAAGCCGAATGCTCCTGCTCTTATCCCGTCCAAGCTTGTCACACATTTGAAGAAAGGCAGCAAAAAGCTCTTTTACCCCTTTCTCAGGAATGATCCGTCCGGCATAAAGAAATGATGTCACTTCCTTATCTCTGGCAGGAATCCTTTCATATTTTACCAAATCCACTCCATTATACAGGGTTGATACTACAGCATTATTGTCATACTCTGCTATTCGTCTCTTGATATAGTCACTAACTGCAATAAAATGAACTCCATTTCTTACCAGGTTCCTTATGTATCTTGGACTTCGGTAAATATCCACATCATTGTGCATATGGAAATAAATTGGAAAGTCATAAATACCATTACAACTTCTGACCACCTTTACTGCTGTAGACATCATATTTTCTACTATTACAGCAAAATAATCACCATCAATCTCTTTTAATCTACAAAAAAAAGCATCTGCAATCTGCGAATCAAGAAATCTTTTAGAACTATCAAAAGGAAACAATCTGTAAAATTTGTTTCTAAATCGGTCTGCTAATTCTATCCACTTTGATTTTTTTATATTTATTAGATTAGTATGCAAATATGTATACTCAGTATATCCATCATCAGACAATGTAAACAAGTCTATAATAAAACACTTATTTATCTCATTATCATCCAACAATTTAGTTATAAGCCCTTCTACCGCTCCACCTATTGTAGCAGGTACAGGAAGGATACATGGGGCAATGATAGCTATTCTCTTCATACATTATCCACAAAAGGCCACTTGTATTTAATATAAAATACAAGTAGCCTAATACAACTAAAAAAGCTTTCTCTTAACATATACAAACACTGCGATAATCAGACCAAATGCTGCCATAAGTGCTACAGCTCTGCCAACCAAAATCAATATCTCATTTTTATTCTCTTCAATGACTTTTGGGGCATTTTCTTCATCAACATTGACATTATATGTACCCAGGTCCAATTTAATCAGTTCATCATCTGAAGATGTGTATTTGAGACTAATCGTTATTGACTGTTCACCGGCCTCAGTGAAGGCGATATTGAAGTCTTTAGTATATTCTTTCCCTGCAATCAATGATTCCAATTTAATGTTTTTGGTCGCATCACTTACATTCCCTTCAATGAGAATCTCTGCATCACTAATATTTTTATTACTGTTATTCCCATATACTATGCTCAACAAAGATTTTCCGTTTTTGATAGCGTGAGCACTTACCTCAACACTTCTTACCACTACTTCATTAACTTTTTCTGACGGAAGAATCATTGAAACTCTATTTGTAATCTTATTGCCGCCAGATTCATAAATCAAATCACAAGAAATATCTGCAAGCTCTTCATCGAAACCAGAGTTCACAGTTATTGGAATAGACACAGTAGTTGATTCACCTGCCTGAAGCGTTCCAATATAGATCTGATTATCATTGCCATACGCCGGATATACCATACCTGATCCACTCGAAAACAATACTACCAGACTATTCGCCTCAGTAAACTTATTTGAATTATGCAGAGTCAGTGTTAAGTTAGTATTCTTCCCCGCCTCAATATATCCCTCATCAATGTTGTAGCTCTCAACTTCTACTACTGAGTTATATGAAAGATCTTTGGTGTTCTCTTCAGTTGCATGAACACTTTCTGCATATGACAGAAAAAAAAGCAGAGTCAAAAAGCTGCATAAACATTTTTTTAATATTTTTGTACCTTTATTCATCGCAATTAATTCACCTCTTGACTTTTTTTCTTTTTTTGGTTTTCTTGACATATCGCTCATTCTGAAAATAATCATAGTCTTGATGTGCAGCTATATATTGATCCATGTCTACTCTATTAATGACTGTACCTATAAGATTAGCCTTTTTTTCCTTCAATGCATTGGCAGCACTGACAAGACCCTTTTTTGAGGTGACTCCAATAGTAGATACGAGTATTACAGCATCTGCACTAACAGCAATCACTTCTGCATCCATAGCTGCATTTACAGCAGGCATATCATAGATTATATAATCATAGGTCTTGGAAAGTTCATCACCGACTTTGTTCATCTTATCAGAGCACAGAAGTCTTATTGGATTGTCAATAAGCTCACCGCACGGTATATAAGAGAGATTATCTGTTGTGGTTTCATATATTATTTCATCAAGCGAAATACGTCCTGTCAGATAATCAGATAATCCTTCGGCAACATTCTCATTTAGTCGCTTGTAGGTCTGTTTTTTCCTCATGTCACCATCTATAAGTACAGTTTTACACCCGGAGCTCGCTAAAGCTGCCGCCAGATTTATTGACACTGTAGTAGACCCGTCTCCCGCTTCGCATCCGCATATCACAAAACTCTTATAACCATTTTGCTTTTTTAATATATAAAGATTCATGACTGCCTGATCAAATGAATCATTTAGGACAAAACTATCGTTTTTATATATTTCTAACTTTTCCACTGCTATTTCTCCCATTATTCTTTGTAATCAGGTATCATCCCAATTACGGGAAGCTCATTTCTTATAGTAGCCTCTCTGATGGTTCTTACTTTTCTATCAAATATTTCACATACAATAACCAAAATGCAAGCAAAACCAAATCCGGCAAGCACAAACTTAATCCTATCCTTCAAAGCTTCATTACGTGCATTAACAGCAAGATAAGCTTCAGTAGCACTATCCAATTTCTTTACGGCATCCGTTTTTAGAATATTAGCCATTTCTATAGAATATGATTCGGCAGCAGCATCAGCTATTTCCATTGATAATTCCGGATCCGTAGTAGTTGCATAAAAAGATATTATTGTTGCAGAACTTGTCATAAAATTTGATATATTTGTGCCTGAACCCAACTGTTTCAGAGACGAATTAACACTAACTGCTCTTTGAATATCAGCAACATCTATATCATTCCGCCCCATAATAAGTGCTGCTCTCTGGCTCACTTTATACGATGTTGCCACATCAAGATAAGCATTCATCGCTGTAACTGCATTTGCAGCGTCTGAATATGAATCACCTGATCCGGCATAGACTGTAGCAACAGATGTGTACTTATCTTCACCGACAACTAATGTCCATCCAATTCCCATGACCAAAAACAACAATGTGATAATTGATATTGTTTTCCATTGTTTAATAAGAGCTCTAATGCACCTTAAAACATCGATTTCTAATTCATTCTTATACATAAATAATCCCTTCTACGAACATAAGCTAATAAATAGCTAATTCACAAAATTATAACATCAATATTTTAAGCCGTATATTGTCAATTTTTATTATTATCGCAAAAATATTAGCTATTTTTTATTCTCTTTTACCATACCCTCACAGGCACATTACTATGTGGGTTTCACTTATGAATATGAAATGTTATAATGAGCCAAGGAGCAGAATTTTCCTAATGACTATAAGACTGATTAACGAAAGCCCCCTACTATGTTTTTAATACTATTCTCATCTACTCTGCTAATTGCAAATATTTACTGTTTTTTCAAAAAGAAATACTTATACTTATTTATTCCCTGTATGCTATTTCTCCCTGAGTATTATGGTATTGAACTTTCAAATTCTCTTCCCATACTTACTGTCTCAAGGATTATGTATATAGTGTTTTATTTTTATGCATTTATACATCACAAGCGAAGGATTAATGTTAAGAAAGCTCTAACATCGCCAATTCCCAAGCATTATCTTATTCTTGTGTTTTACTTTATTTTAAGGATACTATCCAATCTTTATTACATAACCAGCTCCATGCAGGCTGCCAAAACAATCCTTTCCATAGTGTTTGAGCAGCTTCTTTTGCTGATTGCCCTCTATTGTCTTTTCCCTTCCAGAGGCGAAATAGATACAACTATCAAATGCATTGTATGGAGCGCAGCTATACTGTTTATTATTGGTATAATAGAGAGTACCACATATTTAAGGCCTTTTGATTCATTGTATACAGTATCCAGGGTAATGCTCAATGAACATTATGTTCGTATGGGATTATTACGTTCCGTTACGACAATGGGAATGCCTGGGCGCTTTAGCAACGTATGTCTTTTGATACTTCCATTGTCTCTATATTTATTCAATGTGACAGGCAAATATAGATATATTGGGATTATTTTTTTAGACATTCTCGCAGGAATTCACTCTGGTGCACGCGCTTACTTCTTCTTCATTGCATTGATTTTTTTATTCTACACTGTTTTAGCAATAAGATCCCAAAAAACACTCATATGTCATGCCAGAGGTATATCAATAATACTTGCTGCCCTGATTATCACTGTTGTAGTTAGCAGTGCATTTAATCCATATCTTAAATACTATTATACTGGATACGCCAAGTCACTATTAAATGAAGTTGGATTTGATTTTGATCTTGACGCAGATGCACCTGATGGAGTTATGGGATATGGCCAAAATGCTAAGACAGAAGAAGAAACGGGGGGCATCACTTCCAGACTTGTACAATTATCCGGAATAGAGTATTCTCTGATGAAGAATCCGTTATTTGGCCTTGGAAATGATGCCATTTCAAAACACAAAATACAGTATTTCCGGTTAGGAAAATGGAGAGACTTCAATTCAGTAGATTTGGGTCTGGTTGAAATAATAATGTTTGAAGGAATACTGGGGCTTTTGGGGTACTTTTGCCTTTTTATTTTTATTCTTTTATGCATAAACTTTAAGCATTCCACCGCAAAAGACTATTTGCTAATACTATTGACATTCAGTTACTTACTCACTACGCTAAGTACATCAAACATGCAAAACTATCTGATACTCATAGCAGCTTACGCTATGCTCTTAGAAAAAGGACATGTATTTGGTAGTTAGACCTTGAATATAATCATCAGCAAGAAGGATGCTTTATGAATTCAAAAGTTAGAGTTTTCAAGCCAATGGCACTATTGATAATGCAAATTATTTTTCTTAGTGCACTTTATGTAATTTGTTTAAACAAAGGCACTCCCAATATATGCATTCAATATTCCTCAATCAACATTCACAATACGCAGAATTCGGCCTCACTATTCTCACCACAATACTCTAACGTGAATGATTTAAAGAAAGCTGATGTAAAATCCGGTTCAACTATACATACCAAAGGTTTTTATTCTGAAAACGACGGTGGCGCTGCTGAATATATCATTTCTTCATCCCCCACGCAACTGAGTATTCCAAATATATCTATTCCACTAGATAATGGTCTGTTTGCCAATCTTATCTACTCTGACTCAATCAATGTTAAGCAGATTGGCGCTCGCGGCAATGGAACAGATAATGATTTCGGATATATCAACTCCATAATCAACTCCGGAAACAATGTTGAGTTTCCAGATGGCACCTATAATATGGGATTTAACGATCTTCATTGCCCGGCTACTGTCACCTTTAAAGGTTCCAAAAATAAATCGACTGTATTGATGAACACTACAGTATTTGCTCCCAAAGGCATAGCTGCGTCCGATATTACTTTTGACGGTGGAAACAAGCAATCCATATACATAGCTGGTCGTCCCAATTTTGAAGGCTCGTTTCTTATTATTACCACTCCAAGTGGTGCCACTTCAGTAGAGTACACCAACTGCTCTTTTAAAAATGCTGATTATGCTTCATTTGCCATGGAAAATAAAAACAACAGTGAAAACTATTTCACCTCAGATAAAATCACTGACTGTGCCTTTTTTAACATAAAAAGGATAGGTGTATATCATTGTGTTGATTCTCTTCTTTCTGTTTATAACGGTAATTCATTTTCAAACATCGGTGACAGCAGTGTTACAGAAGGAACCCTTGCAGCATTAAAGATAGGTGATACCACCAACAACACCACTATCGGTTCCAAGGACTGCACAATAACAAACAATACCTTCAGCAATCTTTACAGTGGGGATGATTATACCTATAGCAAACACTCTTTGGCTTGTAATTTTATAACTGTATTTGGAGAAAAAGCAAAGATTAAATCCAATAAATTTTACAATTTATATGGATACGGTGACGATCGCGAGGCTATATACACAAAGGTAAGACAATGCACCATATCAAATAACTACATTTTGAATGGCGGCTTTGGAGAAGGCTATATCTGTTGCAAGGGTTATCCTGTGGATGATTTCTATAGCGATATAAGTAGCAATACCCTCGAAGGTGATTACGGAACAGGAATTAAATGCTATGGTGATGCAACCATATGCAATAATAACATCAATATTTCCCATTGTATGAGGGGAATTTCCTGCAATGGAAGTGATGTCATAACGAAAAACGACCTGACTATTGATTCTAATCGCATCACTACTACCGTCAGCTACTTCTACAACGGATCACAAAAAATGGATTCCTATACACCAAAATACATGATTCAGGCTGAAACTTACGGAACGCCTGTCACAATAAGCAACAACACTATATCAGTTGAAAGTGCCAACAGCACCCCCCTTCAATCCATGATAAGAATAGGTTCCATAAAAAACAACTGTACTATCGATCATAACAATCTAAACAGTACAGTTGCTGGTTGTGGAGGAATTGAAGCAACAGCCAGGGAAGAGTTTCAAGACTATAACAAGAACTGTACTATTACTATCACCTCAAATATAATAAAAACCGAATCTACGCCCATTGCCTTTGCTCTAAAAGGTAATTTGGATAATACAAACAGGCGTTTCGTTATTACGGATAATGACATGACATGCACATCAAACAGCAATTATTTCGTTCTTATTTCAGACTCAGCAAATAACAACGACACACTAAGCTTCTCCAATAATAAAACAAATACAACTGCTCCTGAAAAAACGCTTTCTTCTAATGTTCATACTTTGCAATAATTCCATTTTTAGAACAAGCCTTTTCTTAAACGGTTATTCTTATATAATCTTCCGTAGCATTGTCCCTTGGTTTTATTATGCAGGGATTCCCATAAACAACTGAGTGGCTTGGAATATCAACATTAACAAAAGAATTTGGGGCAATCAGTACGTCATCACCAACGTTTATTCCTCCGACGATGACTGCATTTATTCCAACCCAAACATTATTACCAATATTAGGGTTTCCCATTTTACTACCTCTATTAGTCTGGCCAATCAGCACGCCTTTATGTATGCTTACATTCTCTCCTATCACAGCTCGCGAGTTAATCGTTATATTGTAGGTGTGACACAGCATAAACCCTTTACCAATCTTTGTATTACATGGTATTTCCACGCCGTACTTATAGCAGTGCCGATAATACAACGTCCTATATACGAATCTTATTACTTTATTGGTTGATGTCTGATACCTGCGAAGATACCTTAGTAGTACCCTGTCATATCGGCTGGGGCCTCTCTCTCCATATCTTTTAATGTCTGCATCAAACAAGTCATGAAATTTCATCTTTTCTTTTCTCCAACAAATGTGAATGATCTGGGGCTATTTGAGCTACCTGTCCGGTGAAAATGAGCCACCATTCTGTTTTGGTGTGAGCTACTTTACCGGAGTTATTGAGCCACTATCTTAATCTAATTAAAATGCATATATGCGCGTTATTGCGTAAATTCATTTTAAGGAGGTTCAAGTCTATGAACATATTGAGAAGTCCTAAAACTTAAAAGTCTGTGATTCAGCGAACGGAACATTGCTCTATCGGTTCCATGTTCGCTAAACACTGTGTCCAAGGTTGTAAAAAGCGCCGAAGAAAAAGGTACATATAAAGGCGTCTCCGCCGCACGAGAATATTCAAAATGCACTCTAAATGATAATCCAAATAATATCAATTCTAAGAATAAAGCTTTTTTAACCACTTAAATTTAGGGTATTCAGAAAGCCTATACATAGCAAAAGAAACTAAAGTGCTGAATACAACCGTCAGGATAAAAAAGACACGCGACTTTTCGATTTGAAATCCTATGGAAGTACACATTTCTTTAATGAACCATTTTATCCAAAGATGTGTAAAGAATATCAGCGAACTCAATATTCTAAGCACTTTAAATACTCTGCTATTACTTGGAATGCGCCAATTTAAAATCAATGCAAATGTAAAGTATGTCAATGGAACCAAAAAAACATACATGCTATAATCTAAGGCAAACTTGAAATGCTTTACATACCATGCCTCCAAAAACATCAATAGAGCGGAAATGCTTAACCCCATCAAAGCTTTTTTCTTCTGAATTTCAAAACCGTAAAATGCAAAATAAGCTCCAATTCCTACAAATAAAAAACCAAAAAATGCACCATCGCGAGTCGTGACAATTATTCCTTGTATAAATTTTAATACTGCCCATATTTGAGGAGCTTGCTCCCTTAAGGGTTCAATTATTCCAAACCAGCTTTGAGCAAACAACCCAACCGCATATAACGAACCAGCAACTATTAGAATCCATGTCATCTTTATTCTTTTCGAAAGCAAAAATGATATAAGGACAACAGCAAAAATCAACGCCGGCAAATACCATAGATGATAAAAGCTACCGTCAAAAATACAATCCCTGATAAAAATCAAACCTCCATGTGCTATTCCCTTTTCATCTTTAATGATAGTATTAATCTGACGTGGGAAATATATTATTGTCCATATTATATATAGCTTAAGAATTTTGATTACATAAGCTTTTGTCGGGCTTGGTGAAAAGTCCTCAAGTGTTGTTTTTCTGTATAAAAAGAAACCTGATGCAACAAAAAAAATCGGTACAGCCATTCTTGAGTAACAATTATAAAAGAACAAATTCAAAAAAGATGATATCGGATTATCTGATGGGCCAAATGGCATAACATGTATTGACACAACAAGTATTGCACATATAAACTTTGCTAAATCAACAGCATTATACTCTCTATTATCTACATCTAACAACTCTTGAACCCCCATTATATATTGTCTACACTACATCATTAAAACTGTGCATAAATAAAAGCCGTATTACCGCAGTACATCAGCATTGCAATCAACCATATCCATATCGCAACAAAAAGCTTTCCTCTAAATGTATCCAGGTTCATGTTAACTGTTATAACCTGTCCTTCATTCTTTTTTACTATAAATATATTTATAATAGCAAAAAAAGCCAGGTAAAAAGCCACATAGATACTTACATACATCAGCCCCGATGTATTAGTCAACGAACTCAATATTGATATAGCTTTTCCAACGTTTTCAGCCCTGAATATAACCCACGCCAAAGAGACAAAAACAAATGTTACAACTTTGCACAGACCGTCAAAAATCCTGCATTTTGTTCCTTTTCCAGATATATCCTTATACAGTCTGTGTAGTACAGACGCCATTCCGTGAACTATTCCCCATATTATAAATGTGAGATTTGCTCCATGCCAAATGCCACTGAGCACCATCGTTACAAATAGATTGATATATGTCCTTATCTGTCCCTTTTTGTTGCCACCTAAAGGAATATAAACATAATCTCTGAACCATGTTGAAAGAGAAATATGCCATCTGCGCCAAAAATCAGAAGGATTCCTCGCAATATAAGGAGCATTAAAATTCTCTCCCAAATCAAAATCCCATATTCTGGCTATACCAATTGCCATATTTGAATATCCGGAAAAGTCACAGTAAATCTGAAAAGAATATCCTACAATGGCAAATAGCACACTGATTCCATTATATGCTGCGGGAGCACTATAAACTGCATCAACTGCCACTCCAATCCTGTCGGCAAACACAATCTTCTTTGTCAGCCCTATAAGAAAGAGTTGGATACCTTCATATACATTTTTCTTCTTAATCCTGTGCAGCGCATCTAACTGAGGTAGAAAATCCTTTGATTTGACAATAGGTCCGGATGTAATTTGTGGAAAAAATGAAATATATGATGCAAGCTTTACAAAATCATATTCAGCTTGTATTTTCTTATACTTTACATCAAACAGATAGCTCATAGCCTGGAACAGATAAAAAGATATTCCAATTGGAAGTATGAGGTTTAAAGTAATATAGTGCTTTACTCCAAATATCTTCGAGAATGATTCCGAGAAGAAATTATAATACTTAAACAAACCGAGAACAAACAAACATATTATTACTGAGAGGTTTATGCAAATATTCCTTTGAGTTTTTGTAAAACCTATTGCACTAAAATAACAAAGAATAATAACGCCAAAAAGCAGCACTAAAAACCTATAATCCCAAAATCCATAAAAAACAATATTAGCTGATAAAAAAACTAAATGCTGTATTTTGGTATTTGGAGCAATATTCATCAAAAAAGAAAACAGCACAAAGAAAAGCAAAAAAGCCAACGAATAAAAGGTCACTTCTCTAATTCCTCCAGATATTCTATTATTTCTTCTGCAAGCATCTCATGTCCTGCTTTATTGAGATGTCCAGTCCCCATTGAAGTATTTGAAAAGCCGTAGGGAACCTTATGCTGTTCATTATAGAGCTTTAAAATGTCATTCCCGGAGTCAATAACATCTATATTATTATTGATGCATGCCTCCTTAAATATCTCCCATGTCTCACTATACTTTAATTCAATTGAGCCATCCTCTCGTATTGCAAGCTTGGGATGATAAATAAATACGATGGGCTTATCGTACTCGGATCTGATGAGTGCTAAGGCATCATTAATCACCTTTTTATATTCTGTTTCATCAACCTCGTAGGGTTCCTGAACTGCTCTGGCATTCCTATAGGCCTCAATATTGCTGTCAATCAGTGCAAATAGTGGAAGGAAGCTTCTGCCTATTTTCCTTATCTGCATTGTCTTTGAAAGCCTGTAAAAGCCATCTGCTGTATCTCTTTCATCATAGTCAACCTGATTTTCTATAGCATCCTGAAATTCTTCCAAAGAATAATCAGTTCCCACTATTTCAATAGTAACCACGCTTGCTCTGTCAAATGCTTCCACTCCGGACTTAAAATATTTGATCTGTAATGGTAAAAAAACACCTTCCATAGCAATATTATAAGTATGGAGTAAATCATCGTCCGCCAAATAATCATTGACTAATACTGAATACTTTTTATCTGGTGCCATCTCTTTACCCACAGAGTGTGAAGCTCCCATCATAAGAACATAATCTTCAGCAAGTTCTTTATCCGGATTAGAAAAACCATTTTTATCAATAGTAGAAATCGAATACCCCTCTACACAATTGATCAATAATGAATGCGGTGCTCTCAAGGCAAACGTTGCTCCATTTGGAGTATTTAACCACCAACCTGATCTCTTATAGCCAAATGTAAGTATGTTTACAATTAAAAAACCAAGTGCAAGACAAAAAAGCCATTCTGCAACCTGCTTAACAATATTCTTCATTAAGTACACTTCTTTTCTTTCTACAATCACCAAATGCTCTCATTTATCCCGATATGATATCAGTCTTCTATCTTCAGCTTCACAAACTTCAAAGGAAGCCATAATAACAACGATAGAAACTTGACATATCCTGACGCATCAATACTAAGGAAACTATTGTCTCTTTTATACTGTTCATTTGCATAATGCCAATATCTGACATATTTTATAATGTTCTTTCTAAGATCAATCTGCCTGTATTTATGTGCGTTTTCTATACACCACCTGGCATCCCAACAACGATTAGTTGCAGTCTGAACTGTCATCTTTGGATTGCTTAAACATTCGCCTTCATCCACATAGTATATGAGCACTATAGTATTAGAGTACCAGGTGCTATATTTTTTGTTTAATTCCCACCATAAAACTCTTTCACTAACAAATTTAACCCCGCTAGGTTCCGGGTATTTATAATTCTTTATAATATCACTTCGCATTAGCCCCAGCTTATCTCCAGAGACTTTGGAAGCAGCTATCTTCTTCTCTTCAGTTGGTAAATAATTGATATTATCCGGATAAAGTTCACCTACCAGTTTGTCACTAAGCTGTGTTCTACAACGTCCCTGAACGCACCAATAATTCTCTCTTTCCCAATCCGGAATCTCGTTCCACAATCCAACCAGCTTTTCGATGGCAAAAGGTAGTAATTCATCGTCAGAATCCAACTGAACAATGTATTGTCCCTCGGCCAGAGACCATGCAATATTGGTAGCAGTGTGCTTTCCACCATTTGGCTTGTCAAACACCTTGACATTAAAGTCTACTTCATCTTTATACTGTCTGATTAGTTCCATTACATTATCCGTTGAACCATCATTTACTATGACATGTTCAATATTGGGATATGTCTGGCTCTTAATTGATCTGAATACTCTTTCTATCGTATCCGCCCTGTTGTAAACACATGTAAAAACACTGACCAAAGGATATTTTAAGTTGTCCATTAATGCTCCCTATCTCCTCAAAACTTTTTTTACAATCAATTCCTTTGCATATAAAAATTCATCTGATTTACGATATCTTACAAATACAAATATCGGCGGGATTACCATGCATAAAAAGATTCCTTCAATAAGGGTAAGTATTTCAGAAGACTGTCGTGTCAAAAACAGAACTGTCTTTATCAATGCGCAAATCGCAGCCACTTCAGCTATTCTGATTATATATGTAAAAAAATACTCCTTACTGCTTCTATTAAGTACATACCTATAAACGACTATTGGACGAGCTATACTTGGGACAAGTCCGCTGACAATGGTTCCGACATAAATCCCTGTAAGGCCAATTGTTTTCGCCCCAATAACTGAAACAACTAAATTAATCGCAGCCTGTGTAAGCGGAACCCATTTATCCTGTTCGTATGCCCCCGCTGCTTGCTTAATAACACTTAACGTGAATCTCATCCCAACCATATAATAGTCCAGACATATGAAAAGCACTATAATCTCCGCTAATAGCTTATCTTTTCCAATCCAGATTGTCACAAAGGGTATGAGCAGGCTGTATAAGCAGATAGCTGTCCATCCATAAAAGATATACCCCAAAAATATAAATCTTTTGGTTGCTGAATATTTCTTTTCACTGCTTTCTGTAGCTATCAGATTCCCCCATCCGGCAACAGTTGCTTCAAAAAAAGAAACGACAAAACTGTTTACCATGTTGATGATCATAGTAAAGTTTGATACAAGTCCAACTGTTGTAACATTAATGAATGCTGAAATAATAATATTATCAGTCTGACTGATAGCTTTATCACCTATCTTGTGCGCCAAAAGAGCTTTTATTTTTGTAAATATGGACACTTTTTCATCTTTACATAACTCATCCACATCATTATCCAGTAGAAAGGGATACTTTTTATTACAATAAAAATTAATAAAAACATTACCCCCCAGCTGGATGATAGCTCCCAAGATAAGATATCCAATAAAATTAGCATATACAAGCAGAAGAATCCCCTGTCCAATGGCAGTGATCACTTTTACTATATTGGTAATATTAGTAATCAAGTATTGCTTCTGATCAGCAATAATAATGGTTTGTTTATAAGTCAGCAGATAGGATGTAACCGTATTAAACAGATAAATAAAATAGTACAAGACCAGATGGTCTACATCTTCTGCGCCCTTTATTATGTATTTAAGAAAAGGTGCCAAACAAATTCCAATAATTAATACAGCCGCAGCTATAATCCTATATGAGATCTTATAAAAACGCATCAGGGATTTTATCTTGCCTTGATCATTTTCTGCAAGAGGCTTATACAAACTAAAGCTGATTGCATTTCCTATTCCCAGCTCGGCAAGCGAGAGGATACTCAGAATATTTGTATATAATCCATTTATTCCAAGATACTTAGAACCCAAAGTATAGATAAAAATGGTTCTAGAAACAAACATCAATATAGAATTAACTGCTGTCCCGCAAACGGCAGCTAAAAAATTTTTTGCTGCCTGCTTAGTTCTGTTCTTTTCCATAAACTTCAGTCTTCCCGGTCACAATAAATTGTTTTATATCACTCTGCGAATCTTCTAAGGCCTTCCCTTCGTGGAGTGTCTAATTTAAATCCAAAATCACTTACGTTTTTGCCATCACGTTTATTTATTCTTATTCGTCAACTCCCTCTTAATCAATCCATCTGCCTTAGTGATAAACACAGCAAGGCAAAAAGTGACAGTCATAGCAGCTACTATGCACATCTGAAGCGGTATGCTGTAATGCTTTCTCAAATAAAATTCAATAACCATTCCAACATTTTGATGTATTAAAAACCATGCATAAGAATATCCCGCCACATATCGAAACAGTACATTATCCAGTACGCTTACTTTCTTATTATGACATAAATAAAAAATCACAAACGCTATTATCACGTAAATTACTACTAAAGTGCCCAGTCTGAGCTTTGTGTAGATGCATCCCGCAACAAATAAAACCAACATTTCCCATATGCTTACTTCACTTTCAATCAGTAATCTGTACGAAAGGCCCATTACACATATTCCAATATATGAGCCACCGATAATTCTATATAGTGGAACAATCCCCAAACGATATAGTTGCGTCCCCATCAGTAGCCAGAACATAATAACCCACCATACCCGATCAGCTTTAAAAAAATGAAGCAGCGACGTAGAAATAATCAATCCACATAGCACCATCATGTACCAGTGGGCTCCGTCAACATATTCTCCATTCATAAAACCAGGAATTCCAACAAAAGAAAGAATGAAGTTTTTAAAATCAATTTCTCTTCCTGGCAAGTTCCATATTCTTAGGGACACAAAAGTAATAGAAATAGAAATTGCATATTGGGGCCATAGTCTGATTAATTTTTTCTTAATGAATTCCAAAGTGCCAATAGTTTTTGGCGGCAAAAGAAAAAAAGATGATATTATCAAAAAACAGAAAACACTTATCTGACTTCCTAAAATCTGAATCCAAATTGCATCGGGCTGGATTTCATAGATTTCACTGTACCGATAAAAAAAATGATAGAATGCGATTATTATTATGCATACTCCTCGCAATCCCTCTATTTGCATATTCTTATCGGGATTGTTATCAAATATTTTTGACATCGCTATTACCATAAACTGCAGAAATAAAAATAATGTACAAAGGGATTGTTCCCGCCATTACATAATAAGAAACCTGTCCATATTCAATTATGAACATCGAAATAATTACAGAAATACCAAGCTTCCCCAAAGATGCTTCTCGATTAACAAACGAAAGATAAAAAGTCCTGATATAAATAGAATAATACAGAAGAAATCCAACAATTCCGTAATTGCAAAGCAGTTCCGCATAATTACAATGAGAATACAGCATAAATCCTGTTTTCACTCCATTGATCACTGTACTATAACCTATACCATTTCCCAAGATCGGTTTCTGGAAAAAGGCCTCAAATGCATTATTCCGTAATACTTTACGCAACGCTATGCTACTATCATAAATTGAATCATCAAAAATCGCGAGCATTCTCTGCCCATATGTTTCCTGAAAATACGGTATAAAAACAAAAGCCAAAACTATTCCTGCAGCAATTACTACCAATCCACAAAATAATTTCACTTTTCTTCGCAAATCTCCAACAAGAAAAATATAAAGTAAAACAATCAGTACCATCTGAATAATACCTTTGCGTGAACCAGTAGAAAAATTTAGCAAAATATAATATGGTGTCAAGAATAAATAGATAACATTCTTTTCCATATCATAGAGATAAATTGCAATGGCAAAGGAAACAACAAAAATAACCGAAGCAGTATTTCTATGTAAATTAGTTATCCCTCCAAAATACCAATCAGATCCCCAATACTCTAAAGGCATTGTAAGCAAAACCACAGTCCCATACACCGCCACTGAAAGAATATAAATTGCCAGAAGTTTTTTTATCCTTTCGCTATCAGTAAAAAACAATTCAAGACACATAATGGTCATACTATCAAATATCAGAAATTGCTGAATTTCTTTATTGGTAAATGGTGATGTCTGCCATAAAACAGATATGTGTACAAAAAGAGTAAATATAATGATCCAAATGGTACATGTAAGCTTTTGGTTCAATATGTAAAAGGCATTCCCCTCTTCCCATGAACTTATAAACAAATAAACGATTGTCATCAAAAGAATACCACGCAAAGAAACATGATATCTTCCAGATACCATATAAATAACAAAAAACATAAACCAAGCCAAATATACCAGCTTCTCAATGCTATCTTTAATACTAATCACAGGTTTCACTTCTATTTCCTCAGTAATTGTTTACCTTTTGGTACATTCATTATAGAATTTCATACTAATTCTCTCTGCAGAGAAGGTATCCTTCATATATCTCCTGGCTGCCAATCCCTTCTGTTTTGCCATTTCTGAATCAGAAATCATCTCAATAATAGCATCTGCCAGCTTTTTCGGCGATTCCATGCTTGCCAAAATCCCTCTTTCATTATTTCCAATCAGTTCTGCTGGTCCTGTAGGACAATCAGTAGACACACAAGGCATGCCAAGCGCCATAGCCTCCATTAGCGCATTAGGCATTCCTTCATAGTCCGAGCTCATAACATACAAATCACTATCCTGCAAAGCTCTAACAACATTATCAGTTCTTCCCTCCAGACTAATATACTTATGTGCATCATGATCTGAGATTTCTTTCCTGATGCTATCGAATAGCGTTCCTTCACCATATATCTTCAAAGAGATATCAGGATATTTTTCTTTAACCAAGCAAATCGCTTCTATCAGTCTCGGATAGTTTTTTTGTTCATTTAGTCTTCCTATAGCAACAACCCGCCGAACAGTATCCGCATATTCCTTGGATGCTTCAAGAAAAACGGGATTTACAGGGTTCATTACAATAAATGTCTTCTTTTGTACTCTCTTCACAAAATACTTCTTCTGCATCTCATTCTGAACAAAATTGGCATCTGCAAAAAAAGTAATAAGGTCACAGATAACTCTCTCTGATCCAGACCTTTTGTAAGGGTTATTTCTAAGTGTAGAAATAAACTTGCATCTCAATCCCCTGGTCGCAATAAAAGTATGAATAATGCAACTGTCCAAAAAAGGAACGACATAGTCAATACTATTCTGTGAAATAAATCTTCTTACTTCAAAAAGACGCTTACATTTCCGTGCGAAGCCACTTCCTTTACACTTTATTTCGTCCAGAAAAATCACATTTATTTTAGATGAAATCGGATATTCAATAGCAGCATGTCTATGAACAATAAGATATATATTCTTCCCCTGCTCTGCCAGTGTGCTTGAAAGGATACTGACAACCCTTTCCGCTCCACCGCTGGACAAAGTAGGAATAACAAAACAAATCTTACTCACCTGTTACCTCTTTTTACAGCATAGCGCTTGTACAATTCTTCATATTTCTGTATGAAGCTGCTAACATCATATTGCTTCACATTTCTAAACGAGTTTTTACTGTGTCTTTCTATAAGCTCATGGTCATTAACATAGCTGATCAAAGCTGATGCAAGACCATCTGTATCACCTTTTTCAACCAGAATCCCATTATCTGTTACTATGTCTGCCATACCTCCTACATTAGTAGATACTATGGGAAGTCCGGAAGCCATCGCCTCCAGGCCCGATAATGGAAGTCCTTCATAATCCGAAGAGAGTACAAACACATCCGCATCTGCCAGATAATCAGAAACATTTGAAACGTTTCCATAAAATGTGATTACATCCTGTATTCCGAGTTCCTTTACTCTTGCTTCAAGCTCTTTTCTAAGTCCTCCATCGCCCACAAAACGAAGTTCACAGTTACCATCAGTACTTTTGTATGCTTTAGCAAAAGCATCCACCAACAATCTCTGATTTTTCTGAAGCATCATGCGGGCTACGTTTATGAATCTTACTTTTCTTCCTGAAAAGTCATAGTATCTATCATTGTAAAACTTTGAGATATTTACCGGATTATAAATGCACTCGATGTGATGTATCTCATATAATTCCAGCATCTCTTTTTTTATTATATCTGAAATAGCTACAGGAATAGCTTTATCGTCCTTATATAATCTCCTTGCCACTTTAAAATACTTTTTCTTAAATTCGTTTATAGGTTTATTATGAATTGTATGCAGAAGCTTGATATCATGCAGGTACAAATATGGTACTGTAAATACAAATGGATACATATTTGAATGGATAATATCAGGCTCAAATTCTTTTAGAATATGATAAATCCTAAACCACACGGAAATCGAAAAACCTGGCTTTTTATCTGCATAAGCAATTTTTACGCCTGAACTTTCTATCAGCTTCTGAACATGTGAACCACTGGCTGGTTTTAAAGATATTACCATAACATCAAATTCAGATTTGTTGATATTCTGAACAAGATTTGCGACCATATTTTCTGTCCCGCCAACATCAAATCCCGGCAGTATAATAGCAACCTTAATCATAGATTACGCCCTTCTTCATACACATTGTTACTGAAATAAACCAAGTATATATTTATGAATATTCAGTACGCTATTAACAGAAGAGACATCCTGGCGATTCCCCATTATCACACCGATAAACTGATGTCCTCCTGACAAAACTTCATGCATGGCATTTATGCCAAAAAGCTTGTTCCCAAACAATCCTCGGTCTACGCCATAAGCAGGTTTCATCCTATAAACGATGTCTGGGTAATTGGCTACCTTGTCGCCCGAATATATATCCTCTCTGCGTTTTACCCATATCATGATGTTTTCATCATGATCCTTGACATTCATAAGACCGTCGATAATCTGTTGACGGGTCCTTTCATAATCCTCTTCAGAATCAAAGAAGCTCTTATCAACCATTATTCCACCAAAGGGATTACATCCATCGAATTTAGGAGCATATATCTTTTTTATTGATCCTTCAAATACATAATATGCATTTTTCACCTTATGCGCAAAGGCAAACTGTTTAAAGAACTTAGTACCATTTTCAACCATATGAAGATCCGCGAGTAACTTAAAAGTTGAATTCTTTGCGAATTCGACCATTCTCTTCTTTTTACTCTTGTCCTTTATAAAGCCATTCTGAATTAGCCACTGGTTGATATAGAAGGTCTTCTCACATCTACGTCCATGGCCATGATCACTGATGACTACCACATTGTATTCATCGCCATAATCATCGATAATCCTTTTCACATTTTTCTCCATCAGTTTATACATATTCAAAATGGAATCTTTTAGGCGACCATCCTTTGGATGTGTCCTATCTCCAGAATCAGTGTATCTCCATAAAAAATGTTGCATTCTGTCTGGCGTAGTGATTCCAAGAAAAACAAAGTCGTAATCATCAGTTTTAAAATACCTGTGAAAAACGTCGAACTGTTTCTGGGACAGCTCCATAGTATCCTTATAGAAGTTTTCCATGTCCTTATCAGATGGATGATCCACCATTCCCCCGATAGAAGGCATATTTTTGATATCCACCAGTTCAGGTCTGTTGGTACTGATTTCCCCTCCTTCAAAAACAGGACCGCATATCATAAGTCCATTAATGTCCCATGCCGGATAAGCCATAAACGGATTAAATACATATACTTTTTTGCCCTTCCTGCTTAAGAAATCCCAAAATGAGTGTCCCTGTATCACGGAATAATCTCCATGATTTTTTTTCTTGAAATCAAGATAATCAATTGACTCAAGCACACCATGCTCTGCCGGATTCATTCCTGTGTAAATAGTCATCCAGGAAGGAATGGAATCTGCCGGAACCACAGACTCCAGCGGAGCTAAAAAGCCTTTCCTTTTTAGATCTGAAAAATAAGTTAGCTGATTCTGGTTTCTGTCAATAAATGAATAATCGAATCCATCTAGTATGACCATTATAGTTTTTTTCTTATCCATTTTATCCTGCACTTTCTAACCGAGTATTTCTTTTTTTATATATGAATTGACTTCCGAAAGATTTTTCTCTCCATCTATTACTATCCAATTATTTTTCTTTGCCAAAAATTCATATATTTCAAATCTTAAGTTCAGATAATCCATGCCGGGGATATCATCTTTTCTCATATAACAGGTTGCTGGTTTTACCCTGATATACACTACCTTGCTCATTTTAGGGAACATCCACTGGTGCCGTTCTATTTCGCTGTCCACCTGACCAGGTGTATAACCAAAATTGATGCCCTGATCAACATACAAATCAAGATAATACCTGTCAAAAATCATGTTCTTTTTAAGAATCAGACTTCCTAAAGTCTTTATATAAAACTGAAGGAAATAGTCAAGTGTAGCCAGCCCTATCCAAGCTCTCCTGACCATCAGACTTTTAAAGATCTTCTTTTTGATTTCGGCCTTTTTTTTGTAATCTGCTCTAAGTTTTACCTGTTCCACTGAATTTTTTTTGTTTTCAATCACAGAAGATGCACTCTCAATAGAATGCGATGTTTTTCCGACTTTTTTACCCATTAACACATATAAAGGCTTAAGCAATGTAGGTTTCCACCTCACCCAGGTAAAAATATAACCGGAATAGTCTGCATCTTTCTTCATGATATCAATATTGGCAGACTTCCCTGATCCGTCTAATCCTATCAATGCAACCTTAGTACTTTTCATTATTTATTCGTCCCTAAATTAATCTCTCTTAAAAATGTCTCTCGTATATACCTTATCTTTTACATCATCCAGGCAGGAATCATACCTATTGGCAATGATGCTGTTGCACATACCCTTAAACTTATCCAGATCATTCACAATCTTACTTCCAAAGAACGTGTCACCATCATTGAGCGTAGGCTCGTAAACAACAACCTCCGCACCTTTGGCTTTAACCCTCTTCATGACTCCCTGAATCGAGCTCTGCCTGAAGTTATCAGAATTACTCTTCATGGTAAGTCTGTATACACCAATTGTCAGAGGCTTTTCTTTATCATGATCATAGGTACTGTTTTCATGATAATACCCCGCTTTACTGAGCACACGATCTGCAATAAAGTCTTTTCTGGTTCTGTTACTTTCAACAATTGCCTCGATTAGATTCTCAGGTACATCTCTGTAGTTTGCCAGCAGCTGCTTCGTGTCCTTTGGAAGACAGTATCCACCATAACCGAATGAAGGGTTGTTATAATGAGATCCAATTCTTGGATCAAGGCAAACGCCATTAATAATTGCCTGAGTATCTAGTCCCTTAGCTTCAGCATATGTATCCAGCTCATTAAAATATGAAACTCTAAGCGCAAGATATGTATTCGCAAACAGCTTAACTGCTTCAGCTTCGGTAGTCCCCATGATCAAAGTATCAATATCATCCTTGATTGCACTTTCCTTAAGCAGATCGGCAAATGCATTAGCAGCATCGACTAATCTCTTATCGCCTAAATCCGTCCCCACAATAATTCTTGAAGGATAAAGGTTATCATATAAAGCTTTGCTCTCACGCAGAAATTCCGGGCTGAATAGAATGTTATTTGTTTCAAACTTCTTTCTAACGCTATTTGTATATCCTACAGGAATAGTTGATTTTATAACCATTATTGCATCTGGGTTACATTCTAATACAGTTTGAATAACACTCTCCACAGCTGATGTATCAAAATGCTGAGTATTGGGATCGTAATTAGTAGGTGCAGCTATGACTATAAACTCAGCGTCTTTATAAGCCTCTTCTGGATTAATTGTAGCGATTAGTTTTAAATCTTTTTCAGCCAGATACTTTTCTATGTACTCATCCTGTATCGGAGATATCCTTTTGTTGATCTTTTTTACTTTTTCTTCAATAATGTCTACTGCATGAACCTCATGATTCTGTGACAGAAGTGTTGCAATTGATAAACCGACATATCCGGTTCCTGCTACTGCTATTTTCATTTTCATTGCGATTACTATAGTTTTGTAATCATTCTCCCTTCTTTTATGATTCTCAGCCATCAATTATCTCAGATACTAATTGAACAGCATTTGACCAGTCATAATCAATAGCAATAGTTCTTGTGGAAACAATTTCCTGCTTTCGCAGACCTAATAGCAATTTATTGATTTGATTTATGTGACTGAAAGATACTTTTTTTAGTCCCGGAACATCTTCGAAAAATGCAACTTCTTTATAAGGCGTTGAAATAATCTTTAAATTACATCCGGCAGCTTCAAGAACAGAAAGCGGAACATCAATGCTATTATTCTCGTCAATAATCGGAAATACATAAATGTCACTTGCCTGATAAATCTCTTCAATATTCTTAATATAATCATCTATGATTTGAATATTCGCTTTCGATTCAAGCCTATTTCTTAGCTCATCGTCCTGCTCAGTAACTGAACTAAAAACTAAGACAACATGAAATTCTTCATCAACATCAAGAAACAGATCAACATTTCGTCCATGTTTCAGGTGACCAACATGCAATACTACCGTTTTATCTAAAGGGAAGCCGTATTTATTCCTCAACTCTATTTTATGTTCTTCATTAACACTCGAAAAAACATTCGAATCAACACCAAGTTTTACATTATGAATTGTATGACCGGAAAGCTCTTTTTCAAAAAATTCTAATGAATCCTGACTTATTGTGATAATATCAGCTTTGCTCATACCAAGAATCAGCTTAGTGATAGCATTCATTCGCCATCTCAACGCAAAAAGAACTGTCACTTTCTTCCCGCTTTTTAAATGCAGGAAAAGTGTCCTGATAGCAGCCCCCAAAGTATTTGAAGCAAAAGGAATATATAAGATATTTCCTTTTCCTTTTGCTATAGACTTATACAGCCCTTCGTCTGAATATAGCTTATTAGCCTTTAATCGATCATCAGCATAATCACAATCGCAGTTAACTGCAATAAGCCTGGCTCCCATCTTTTGTAGCCTTTTTGATAAAGACGATGCAACTTTTATACATCCCTCATCCAAATTATTACGAATACAATCTGATACTACTATCAACTTAATAGTCCCCTGATATCCTTAATGTTTATCCTTTATCTGAGCCGCAATATCTGCATCAACAATCTCTTCTCCGGTTTTGTTTTTTAACTGCTCTTTTGACGCCTCAGAAAGCCCGTTGTTAGCTTCCGCACACATATCACAAGTGCTGCACTTATCAAGTTCTTCCTTAGTAACCTTGCCATCACGCAGATCACGGACGATCTTGTTCTCGTACATACTATACTTCTTCTTTGTCCAGAATTTAGCTTTGTGACGGATTACCCACCAGAGCGGTACCCAGATATATTTATGCATTGCAGGAGATACTGAACCAATCATCCAGCAGTCACGATCACAGCAACGGACCTTGGCACGTACCTGCTCAGCTTCCTTTGAGTTCCAAAGCTCATCCCAGGTCTGGGTGTTAAGGTTGCCCATAACTTCCTTATCTTTTGTACCATTACATGGCATTACATCTCCGTAAGGGTCAATAAAGAAAGTATCGAAGGACATATCACAGGGAAGCAGTCTCTTCTGTCCATAGATGTAATTAATAAGTCCATGGTTGAAGTAAGCCCTGAACCACTTCTTGGGGCTCTTACTTGCAAGAAGTTCATTCACAAGGTTCTCAAAATTCTTGGCCACCATAGGACGATCTTTGATAATATTCTTAGCTTCAACAAAGTAAAAGCTATTATGAAGAGAAGCCGTAGCAAACTCCATCCCCATCTTATCTGAAAGCTTATAAAGAGGAACAAGGTCAGGAGCGTTCTTATCCTGAACTGTCATTCCAAAGCCCACATCAGTCATTCCCATCTGGCGAAGCTTTTTAAGTGTCTGATAGCCTCTCTGATATCCGTTCTCGAGACCTCTGATCTCGTTATTGGTATCCTCAAGACCTTCAATAGAGATACGGATTCCGACCTGAGGGAACTCCTTGCACAGATCCACAATACGGTCTGTGAAGAAGCCGTTTGTTGAAATAACGATTCGGTCTGACTTCTTGTAGAGCTCACGTACAATATCCTTTATATCAGTTCTAATAAAAGGCTCTCCACCTGTGATATTTGTAAAATACATCTTTGGAAGCTTCTTGATCGTCTCAAGTGTGATCTCTTCCTCTGGCTTACTTGGGGCCTTATATCTGTTGCACATTGAACAACGTGCGTTACATCTATATGTTACAATTACTGTTCCGTTTAACTTTTTCTCTGCCATATTATCTCCTGTTCCTAACGTTAAATGATTTATAAGTTTTATTTACAATATCATTGTGAGTTTCAATAAATATGTATGTATCTTGAAGGATATACCAAAAAATCCAATAGTCTAAATCGTTCCATAACTTTCATTGCTATTATTGGTCCACAAAAACTGATGACAATTCCTAGTGATATATGTAAGACACAATTAGTTATACCCAATTTCATCAATATGCTCCTTAGAGGCGCAGCAAAAAGTGTATGCATCAAAAATAGCGGCATTGTATATTGCGCCAAATAGCCACAGTATTTATTCTGATCCTCACCAGAAAATAGCCTAAATACAATACTGGTGATAGAGTAACATGCCATTATTCCTAATACCAACGAGTCTCCTACAAAACTAATCCCCTCTGTCTGAACAACAATACTTCCAATAATAAAACCAATAAACATTATAATACTGACTGGTAAGCTCATAATACGTATCATATTCTCCGCCAACATCATTCCTATCACAAACCAAATTAAGCAAACCATTGTTGCATCTACCGCATATATCCCAAACGAACCCCCCGCTAATCTTATAAGTGAACACATAATGGATATTATAAATAATGCATACAAGAGTCTTTTTCTTGCTATTGTTGGTATCAAGACAAATATGATAAACAAAATATATAAATACCAATATGGCGATACTGGCTCACAAAAGAGCATATATAACAGCCTTCCCGACTTTCCATTAACCTCTGAAGAGAACAGGCTTTTTAATCCCCATGTTGCAACTGAGAAAAACAAGTATGGAACTCCAAGTACCAATGCCTTTCTTAACACATTAATCTTCCACTTTTGAAATGAATTCACGCAAGAATATTTTTGATAAAGATATCCACTACAAATAAAAAAAAGGTTAACGTGAAAATAGTATATTGCAGCATTAAACCACAAATAGAGTGAATTCTCACTTATAATGTTCGATTTGACCATTGACTGAAACAGATGCCCTAAAATAACAAATATGCATGCAAAAATTTTTACATTATCGACCCAGACTTCTCTTTTTCTGCCTCTACTCATAATGCTCCTAAAGTGTTTCAACAAACACCAACTCTATCGTTTATATGTTTTTACTATTTTTTTCAGATACTCTTCCATAGTCTCAAAGTTAAGATTTCTGCATGCTTCATGCATTTCTTTTACTTCCCCATCATCCTGCCAGAGTCTGTGGGTCGCATCACATAGCGCATCCACATCACCTGGATTAAACAAAAGACCTGCCTTCCCCACTTCAATAAGCTCAGGAATTCCGCCTATATCAGCTCCGATCACGGGCGTTCCGTAAAGCTGTGATTCCATTACCGAGAACGGGCAGTTCTCATACCACTCCGAGGGATAAACAGAAAATCTTGCCTTCCTGATAAGGTCAGACAATTCCTCTCCGCTTTTAAAGCCAACATTCTTTATGTTTTCCACCCCGTCGAGGCAGTTCTCAAGAGGTCCTTTGCCGGCAAATATAAAGTTCACCTCAGGAAGTCTCCTTGCTGCCTCAATAAGGGTCATTACCCCCTTCTCCTGCGAGTATCTTCCAAAATACAGAACGTAATCTTCTTTATCAACTTCATCCCATGGAATCTCATCGATGAAGTTGTGGATTGCCACAGTCTTTTTTGCAAAAAGAGGATTGCTATCCAGCTTGGTCTTCATGAACTTGCTGCAGCAGATAATTGTATCAATGTATTTGTAGGTTCCCTTCAATTTCCAGAATGTTGCTTCCAGGCTGCCGATGAAGCTCTTTGCCGTACTTCCGTGTATGCACTTGCCCTTAGTGCAATTTAGGAAATTCCCGGTAAGGCATTTTTCACAGTTCTCATGTGTATTTGGATTGTTACACATATGGTTCGGGCATACTAGCTGATAATCATGAGCAGTAAAGACTATCCTGCACTTATTGCCTGTCTTTTTTCTCCATTTGACAATCTCGAGAATAATGGATGGTGTCAGCTGATAATTGAAATTGTTCAAATGAACGACATCAGGCTTGAAGTCATCAAGTACCATCCTTATCTTCTGCCTGGCCTCTCTGGAATAGATCGTCTTAAGAGGATATGTCATTTTTTCCAGTTTACCTGCGTTATGGAAATCCATATCGGATGTATAGGCATTAACTCTGTTTCCTACACATCTGCCCTTATGTTCCATGCCAAAGTACTGAACTTCATGGCCTTTAGCCATCAGCGCTTCACCAAGTTTAAAAATATAAGTTTCTGACCCTCCGTTGGGATGTAGAAACTTATTTACCATTAAAACCTTCATTTCATACTCCGCTTTTTATTTATCACAAATGCGGCAAAAA
>JAEEGL014782568.1_pt1 | contig 31026 bp, 18 predicted proteins | sample 9134231 | NCBI WGS metagenome assembly JAEEGL01 (sample SAMN16246548, study PRJNA631951) | gut metagenome | biome: gut microbiome; feature: rumen; material: fiber-attached | host: Bos | place: Iran: Karaj | collected 2018-10
TCATCCATCCTACCGCGATCAGCGTGGAACCGAAAACGGCAAAGCTCGATCTGGATGAGGAGCTGCAGCTGCACTATATCATCGAGCCTGCGGACTGCGACAACAAGAACGTGATCTTTAAGGCGGATCCTTCCAATCCCGGCGTATCGGTAACCCAGAAAGGTCTGGTCAGAGCCATGACCGCGGGTACGGCAAAGATCTCCGTGGAGACCGAGGATAAGGGGATCAAGGCTTACTGCACGGTCACCGTGGAGGCAACACTTTCTGTAGCGATGCCGCAGCTGTCGCCTGTTAAGGATTTCTATCATACGAACGATCCGATCCGGCTTTCCAGCGTCACGCCGAATGCAAAGATCTATTACACCCTGGATGGGAGCGAGCCGGCCTATGAGCTGGGAACACTCTATACCGATCCCTTTACCCTGAACGACAGCTGCCTGATCAAGGCGATCGCCTGCAAAGAACTGCTTCAGGCGGACGGAACGACAGCGGTTGTATCCAGCAATGTTCTGACGGCGTCCGTTGCGGTCTTCCCGGAAGACTGGGGGGATGTGACGGAGGAGGACCGCGCGCAGTGGACAGGCTTTGATGAGCTGCCGGACGGTCTGTGGATCGCAAAAGCCACCCTTCCGGAGCCGGTCTATAACGGAAAGGCGCAGAAGCCGGACAGCTTCCATGTTTATTATCATAATGTCCGCCTGCAGAATAAGAAGGATTATACCGTCAGCTTCAAAAACAATGTGAATGCCGGAAATGCATCGGCTGTCTTTACCTTCAAGGGAAATCTGGATGGGAAAGGCCTGGTCCGTGAATTTACGATAAAGCCTGCGGATATCGCGGAAGCTTCCGTTGCATCTGCCAGCGGGATCTATAACGGCAGCGTGCTCGCTCCGAAGCTTTCGGTACGCTGGAACAAAAAGACCCTGAAGGAAGGCACGGACTATACGGTAACGGCCGACAGAGAGCTTAAGGAGGCCGGGGAGTATACGCTCACGGTAAACGGCAGGGGAAATTTCGCGGGCTCCGCGGAATGCGCGTTTTATATCATCAAAACAGGTGAAAAGCTGGATCTTTCAAAAGCAAAAGTCTCCAAGATCCCGGCACAGAAGTTCCTGGAAGAATCGTATACCTCAGTTGCACAGCTGAAGGATAAAAAGGGCAATCCTTTCAATCTGACGGTAAAGGTAGGCTCCGATGTCCTGAGTGCGGCAGATTACGAGACCACGATCCTGGGCGGCGATAAAGTGGGAACGGCAGTCTTAAGGATCACTCCGGCCGGAAGCCGCACCTCGGGCTATAAGGATGTAAACTTCAAGATCAGCGGGATTGATGTGAAAAAGGCGGTCTATGTAGCGAAGATCCCTGACCGGCTTTATACGGGCTTTGCCCAGGAACCGGTACCCGTGATCACTTCAAAGACGGGGATGGCGATCCCGGAGGGAGCCATCACGATCAGCTACAGCAAAAACGTGAATGCCGGAACCGCAAAGCTGATCCTGACAGGTGTGCCCGAAAAAGGCTACAGCGGCAGCATGAGAGTCAGCTTCAAGATCAAAAAGCCGAAGGTGGACGCCCTCCTGGCTTCCGGTCTTCTGGAGCTTTCCTACCTTAAGGAGACCGTCTATGAAAAGGGCGGCGTAAAGACCGCGGTCCGGCTGCGTTATAAAGTGGATGGCGGCTGGACTACTCTTACGGAAGGTACCGATTACACCGTAAAATACGGCAATAACAAGAAAGCCGGAAGTGAAGGCGCCGGGAAAACGGCACCCTGGTTCATGATCGTCGGGAAAAAGAATTTTGCGGGAAAGTCTGCGAAGCAGTACTTTACGATCGAAGAAAAAAATCTCTCACAGCTGGATGCTTATGCGCCGGACGTGCTCGTAGGCGGAAATTACAGGGTAACCCCCATTGTGACGGATACCAACGGGAAAAAGCTCGTTTTCGGTACGGATCTGGATAAGGAACTGATGCGTTACCGTTATCTGGAAAACTGCAAGATCACCAGAAACGGGAAAAAGGATGTTACTGTCCATAAGGGCGATGAGATCGGAAAGGATGATATCATTCCGGAAGGGACGGCACTGGAAGTGGCGATCCATGCCAAGGACGGAAGCGGCTACACCGGTGTGGTGACCGCCAAATACAAAGTGGTGAAGGCAGATCTCTCCAAAGCGAGCGGCAGCATTCCCGACCAGCGTTATACCGGAGAGGAGATCCTCCTGAACAAAAACCAGATCACGCTGACGATCAGCGGTATACCCGTAGCGGCGGATCAGTTCGAGATCGCCTCTTATGAGAACAATATCGGGGTCGGAACGGCCAAAGTGACCCTGGTCGGAAAGAACGGATACGGCGGCATGAAGGTTCTGAATTTCCGTATCGTCAAGGCACCCGCAGGCAACTGGAAAGCCGGCGTGACTTTTACCGAATAAAAGCAGATCCCGGAAAGGATTCAGTGAATGAGCAGGGTTGCGAAGATCTCTTCGCTCTTTACAGCGATAACCTATTTCATCATGATCGTTTTTATCTCTCTGGCCTTCTGGTTCAGAGGGCCGGAGCAGATCGAAACGGTCTATGTAGTGAATATCACGGCAGATATCTTTGGCATGCTCATGGGCTATGTGCTCTTTATCTGCTGCCTGTTCGATGTGCAGAGAACGGGTGTGGATTACCGCTATTATTTTCTTCTGCTGAATGTGGTATTTAATGCCCTGTTTCTCGATGCTTCGGCCTGGCTCGTCGAGGGCGTGGTGAAGCTCCGTTCGCTGAACTTTGCCGTAAATATGCTCTATTACATGTGCATGCCCATCGCGGTCTTTTATTTCTGGCTGTACATGTCCCATAGCCTGAAGCTTCAGGAACGGGTGCGCAGACCCATGACGCGCGCGCTTCTGGCAGGCCTTGTGGTTTCGCTGCTGCTCTGCCTGGGCAATATTTTCGGTTCCTACTATTTCAGTGTGGATGAAGCCGGGTTCTATCACCGTGAAGGGCTTTATCCGATCCATCAGCTTTACGGCTATGCCGTGATCCTTCTTACGCTTCTGGTGATCCTTCAGACCCGTAAAAAGCAGTCAAGATTTCAGCGGATCTGCCTGATCCTGTATATCCTGTCCCCGCTGGTGGTGGGGGTCGGGAATCTTTTTGTATACGGTCTTTCCGTGACCTACGCGGTGGAAATGCTGATCCTTCTGCTCATGTACTGTTCCATCAATGTGGCGCAGGGCTGGGAGAGGGCGGCAACGGAACGGGATATGAACATGGCGAGAGCCATACAGGAGCATGTGCTCCCGCGGATCTTTCCGCCGTATCCGGACCGTGAAGAATTTGAGATCTATGCGAGCATGAACGCAGCCCGTCAAGTGGGCGGGGATTATTATGATTTCTTCCTGATCGATAAGGATCATCTGGGGCTGGTCATTGCCGATGTATCGGGAAAGGGCGTGCCGGCCGCACTATTTATGATGATCACCAAGGCCTTGATCAAAAACGAGCTTCTGGGCGGGAGCAGTCCCGCGGAAGCACTGCAGCATGTGAATGACCAGCTGCTGGAAGGTGAGGATGTGGCCGGGATGTTTGTGACCGTGTGGCTGGCGGTATTTGAGATCTCCACGGGAAAAGGCGTGGCGGCCAATGCGGGGCATGAGAACCCCTGCCTGAACAAACAGGGGGAAGGCTTCGCCATGGTGGAATACCGGCATTCGCCTGCGGTGGGGCTGATGGCAGGGATCCCCTTTAAGGAACATGAATTCGAGCTGCAGCCCGGGGATAGCCTTTTTGTCTGCACGGACGGTGTGGGAGAGGCGATGAATGCGGAAGGCGCATTTTTCGGTACCGAGCGTATGATAAATGCGCTGAATGCGAACAGGACTGCAGGACCTGAGGAGATACTGAAAGCTGTCAGCAGCGCGATCGCCGAGTTTCAGGGAGCGGCGGAACAGTTTGACGATATCACGATGCTCTGCCTGCATTATAGAGGCGTAAAGCGATGATAGTCTTCCGTGCGGATGCAAACAGAGAGATCGGGAGCGGCCATGTTATGCGCTGTCTGTCCATCGCCGATGCGGCGGCAGGAGCGGGGGAGAGCTGCGTCTTTCTCTGCGCTTCTGCGGATATGGAAGAGCAGATCCGTGCCCGGGGACATGAATGCCTTGTATTCGGAGGCGACTATCGCCGTATGGAAGAGGACGGCCTGGCGGCGCTGATCCCTGCGCGGAGGCCCGATACGGTCATCATCGATTCCTATCAGGTCACGGCGGGGTATCTTGAGAGTATAAAGAAAAGCTGTGGGGAGTGCAAAAGCCGGCTGGTCTGCATCAACGATGATCCGCTCTTTCCGTATCCCTGTCATATACTGATCAATTATAACATCGGGCGGAGCCCGGAGGAATACCGGAGACTGTACGGCGAAGCTATGCCGGAGCTGATCCTCGGAACGGAGTATGCGCCGCTGAGGAAGGAGTTTTCTTCATCGGAATGCGGAAGCCGCAGGGAAAAGGCGGAGCAGGTGCTCGTATCCACCGGAGGCGCGGACCCCGGGCATATGGCGGCGGCTCTGGCCGATGCCGCGCCGGACCGCAGCCTGTGCTGGAATTTTGTGATCGGCCCCCTCAATCCGGACCGTGAGCTTCTGAGGGATAAGGCGAAGGGGAAGAATATCCTCCTTCATGAGAACGTCCGGGATATGGCTGCCCTGATGAAAAGCTGTGATATCGCGGTCTCGGCTGCAGGCTCGACGCTTTACGAGCTTTGCGCGCTGCGCCTTCCGACACTCACCTATGTGCTGGAAGATAATCAGGCTGCGCCGGCGGAGGCCTTTGCATCCCGGGGCATAATGAAAAACTGCGGTGATATCCGTATCCTCGGCAGACAGAGACTTGCGGAGGAACTTGTGAAAGCGGCGGAAACGCTGGCGGCCGATGCTGCGGAACGGGACAGGATGGCGGAAGCCATGGCGGCGGTAACGGACGGCCGCGGAGCGGAGCGCATCGTGGCTGCGCTGAAAAAACGGTAAAGAAAAGAAGGGTACGGAGGCGGGAACGCCTGCCGGCCCATATAAAAGAAGGGAGACAGCTATGAACCTTAAGAGCGCTTATGAACCGTATTTTAAGATCGGAGCGGCGATCTCATCAAAGAACCTGCGCACCCCTGCGCATATAAAACTCCTGAAGGATCAGTTCAGCAGTTTTACGGCGGAAAATGAGATGAAGCCCGAGTTTTTCCTTGACCGGAACAGCTGCAAGAAAGAAAGGGAAAAGTATGACCGTTCACCGGCGCTGAGTTTTGAAAGGGCAAAAAAGTATCTGGATCTTGCAAAGGAAACCGGGCTTTCCATGCGCGGCCATACCCTGGTCTGGCATAATCAGACGCCCAAGTGGTTCTTTCATAAGGATTATAACGAGTCGCGCGAGCTGGCGGACCGCGAGACCATGCTGGCGAGACTGGAAGGCTATATCCGCGGCGTGCTCACTTTCGTGCAGACGGAGTATCCCGGCGTGATCTACGCCTGGGATGTGGTGAACGAAGCCATCGATGAAGGAGATTTCCGCAAGTCACTCTGGACAAAGACGGTGGGAACGGATTTTGTCCTGAAGGCCTTTGAGTTTGCCAGAAAGTATGCGGATCCCTCGGTCGCCCTGTTCTATAACGATTATGAGACGGCGCTGGACTGGAAGCGGGATCTGATCATCGAAAAGATCCTGAAACCCCTTCTGGAAAAGAAGCTGGTGGACGGGATGGGGATGCAGTCCCATCTGCTGATGGACCATCCGGATCCTGAAGTTTATCGTACCGCACTGAACATGTACGGTGCCCTGGGACTGCAGATCCATATCACCGAACTGGATATGCACAACGCCGATCCTTCCGAAGAGTCCATGCAGAAGCTGGCAAAGCGTTATCAGGAATTCTTTAAGATCTATCTGGAGGCGAAAAAGAGCGGCGCCGCCAATGTGACTTCCGTGACCTTCTGGAACCTGCGGGATGAGGACAGCTGGCTGTCCGGCTTTCGCCGCGAGACGAGCTATCCTCTGCTCTTCCATGGAAAGTGCGAAGCGAAGGAGGCTTATTATGCCGTGCTGGAGGCTGCGGTGGAAAAGGAGCGGATCGACCGCTGGGAGCCGGCTTATCCGGAGGAAGACTATATCATGAAAGAAGGTCCGAAGGGAGACCGGCGTATCTTCCCGAGAAGGATCTGGACGGAAGAGGAATATGATTATGCGGCGGCTTACGGCTTTATCCCGAATATCTTCTGCTATCTGCATGAGGATGATGAGGCCCATGACGCGATGCTCCTGATACCGGGGGGCGGCTATTGCATGGTATGCGCCCATGAAGGAGAGCTGCCGGGAATGGAATTCTTTGACCGCGGCATGAATGTCTTTGTGCTGACCTATACGACGGATATCACGATGTCCGTACCGCTGAAGAAGCAGCCTTTGAACGATCTTTCCCGTGCCGTGCGCTTTATACGGAAAAACGCGGAAGAATTCGGCGTGAAGGACCGAAAGCTGGTGATCTGCGGCTTTTCCGCAGGCGCACACCTCTGCGGCAGCCTGGCTGTGCACTATGACGATGTGGAGGATAAGGATGCACAGTATAAGGAGATCTCCAACCGTCCGGACGGCGTGATCCTCGGCTATCCCGTGATCACGATGGGCAAATATACTCATGAAGGATCAAGGGATGCGCTTCTCGGGCACGAGCCTTCGGAAGAAGAGCTGGAGTATTTCTCTCTGGAGAAGCAGGTGACGGAACAGACCCCGCCCTGTTTCCTCTGGCAGACCCGGACCGACGATCTGGTGCCGGTAGAGAACAGCTATCTTTTTGCACAGGCGTTAAGGGCGAAGAATGTGCCTTTTGCGCATTATGTTTTCCCGGAAGGCTTCCACGGGCTGAGTGCCGCCAATGAAGAATTCTTCGGGGGCTGGTCCGGCGGAATGTACAATATGGAACAGGTGATGCGTGCCGTTCATTCCGTAAAGGACGGAAAGGGTGTGAACGTATCGGAGAAAAGAAAAGAAGAACTGATGGAACAGTTCTTCAGCGGAAACGATCCGGTCTTTCCGGCTCCGGATGAGAGCCTGAAGGAGGACGTGGGCCTCTGGATCACGCTGGCCATGGCCTGGATCAGGAGGCTGAAGTAAGAGCATCGAATCGGCAGAAAGAAGCTCATAGATACAGTTTTTTCATTGAAGAAAGCCTGGCGCCGGCGTTGGCCAGGAGCAGGTCGGCAAGTGTCAGCGCACACATGGCTTCCACGACGACCACGGCACGGGGGACGACCACCGGGTCGTGGCGCCCGGCGATGGTGAGGACGATGTCCTCGCCATTTTCATTTACGGTCTCCTGCGGCCGGTAAATGGAAGGCGTAGGCTTGAAATACGCTCTGGCCAGTATGGGAGCGCCGTTTGAAATGCCGCCGAGGATACCGCCGGCATGGTTAGTCATAAAAGCGGCTTTTCCGTCCTTCATACGCATGCAGTCGTTGTTTTCGCTGCCGCGGGAGGCGGCTGCGGCGATACCGTCACCGATCTCCACGGCTTTGACGGCACCGATGGAAAAGAGGGCGCTGCCGAGGCGGGCATCCAGCTTGTCAAAGACCGGTTCGCCGAGACCCGCGGGAACGCCTTCGATGCGGCATTCCACGATGCCGCCCAGGGAATCCTTCTGTTCACGGGCCAGTGCAACGCTGCGGACAGCCGCCTCCGCAAGCTCCGTATCCGGCATGCAGACCGGATTGGCGCTGCGTTCTGCAAGTTCTTCCAGGGAGAGGGAAGAAGCCGCTCCTTCGGGAAGCTTTACTTCTCCGAGAGCGATGGTATAGGCACGCAGCGAGATGCCGAATTCCGAAAGCAGTTTTGCGGCAACGGCACCGGCAGCCACACGGGCTGCCGTTTCACGGCCGGAGCTGCGCCCGCCGCCGCGGTAGTCGCGGAACCCGTATTTTTGATCAAATCCGTAATCCGCATGGCCGGGGCGGAAGCTGTCGGCGAGATTTCCGTAATCGGCGGAATGCTGTGAAGTGTTGCGTATCATCATGGAAATGGGAGTGCCGGTGGTACGCCCATCAAAGATACCGGAGAGAAGCTCTACGGCGTCGTCTTCCTTTCTTGCGGTGCTGACGGAACTGTCGCCGGGCTTGCGGCGGTCCAGATAAGGCTGGATATCCGCTTCACTGAGCGGAAGCCCTGCGGGACAGCCGTCCAGGACGCAGCCCAGGGCAGGGCCGTGGGATTCTCCCCAGGTAGTTACGCGAAAACAGCTTCCGAATGTGGATCCTGCCATGATATACCTCCCGATAGTATTTTATAAGATTTCTAAATGATCATCCGAATGCGTACACATTCTTCAAAACGGCATGACTCCGATTTGCCTGATCCGATTTACATAAGTATATTATGTATATCCTTGCCATGAACTCAGTTTTTGTTTTATAACACATATCACGGCATGCATACGGAGCAGAGGGATCAGAGCATAAACGCTACGCACGAACCGGGCTGATGAGCTTTCTCTGCAGGGCAGATCATCTCATGGTGCCGGGACCCTAGCATCATAGCATAATACAGGAAAAAAAGATATACAGGATCGAAAAAAAGAGATATAATCTGATGGAATATGTCATGAAAGCAGATCGGAGAGCGTATGGAACCGAGCAGGCATGAACGCATACTGGAAAGATTACTCGGCTTCAGCCGGCGCCACCCGGTATTCCGGGGACCGGTGCTGGCGGTTGTTTTTGTCGTACTCGCGATCGCCCATGCGGGAATGATCGTTAAGAGAAAGCTGCCGCGGGCTTCGGCACTTTTTTCCGTCTGTCTGGGAGCAGTGCTCTGCGCCAGTTTCTGCTGGCCGGAGGAACAGCCGGCCACCGAGGGGGGAGCGGGGCTTCCCGCGATCGTAAAGACCGAGACCGAGGTGTATGAGCTGTATCTGGCAGAGGATCCGGCTTTTTCGGCAGCGGCAGAGAAAGGCAATGCAGCCGCGGAGGAGTTTTACTACGGCCGGGAGGATGAAGAAGCTGACGGGATCACAGAGGAAGAGATGTTTTTCTCGGATGAACTGCTGGAGGAGCTGGCAGGGGATGAGGGGCTGACGGAAACGGTGGCTGCCGCTTCGGAGGATCCGGAGCAGTCTTTCCGGGACGAGGAAGCCTGGCTGGCATCTTTTGACGAGAATGACTGGCGTATCCTGCTCGTGAACAAGCAGCATCCGATCCCGGAGGATTATCATTTTGAACTGGCCGCATTTTCCGGAGGTCTGCACTGTGACTCACGTGTCAGGGAGGATCTGCTGGCAATGCTGAAAGCGGCGGCGGACGAAGATCTGCATCTGTACGTCTGTTCTCCGTACCGTGCATCGGAGACACAGGTCTTTTCCTTTAACCGTAAGATAAAGAATAATATGGCGGCAGGCATGAGCTATGCCGAAGCCTATCGCAAGGCATCCCAGGCCGTGACGATCCCCGGCTGCAGCGAGCATGAGATCGGCCTGGCTTTTGATATCGTATCGGAGAACTACCGGGCACTGGATTTCGGCTTCGGAAAGACCGGGAGCGGCAAATGGCTGGCGGAAAACTGCCGGCGTTTCGGCTTTATCCTGCGCTATCCGGCCGATAAGGAGGATATCACGGGCATCGAGTACGAACCCTGGCATTTCCGCTATGTGGGCGTGGAAGCGGCAACTTATATCATGGAGCACGGGCTGACGCTGGAGGAATTCACGGAAGCCCTGAAGGATCGTTGATTATGGAATACAGAGTGATCAAAAAGGAAGGAAGAGCAAAGCGGGCGGTGATAGAGACGGTACACGGAACCATACAGACGCCCGTATTCATGAACGTCGGGACTGTGGGCGCGATCAAGGGCGCTGTCTCCACGGAGGATCTGGAACGCATCGGCACCCAGGTGCAGCTTTCCAATACCTATCATCTGCATGTACGTCCGGGAGACGAGGTGGTAAAGGCGATGGGCGGCCTGCACCGCTTTATGAGCTGGAAACGTCCCATCCTTACCGACTCCGGCGGTTTTCAGGTCTTTTCGCTTGCGGGATTGCGGAAGATCAGGGAGGAAGGCGTGAGCTTCCAGTCCCATATCGACGGCCACCGCATTTTTATGGGGCCGGAAGAGAGCATGCAGATCCAGTCCAATCTGGGTTCCACCATCGCCATGGCCTTTGATGAGTGCCCGCCGGCACTGGCGGAGCGCGAATATGTGCAGCCCTCCGTGGAACGTACGACACGCTGGCTGGAGCGCTGCATTAAGAAAATGAAGGAACTGAATGCGCGGGAGGATACCGTAAACCGCGAGCAGCTGCTCTTCGGGATCAACCAGGGCGCGGTCTATGCGGATATACGGATCGAGCATGCGAAACGTATCCGTGAATTTGATCTGCCGGGTTACGCCGTGGGCGGACTGGCCGTGGGAGAGACCCATGAACAGATGTACTATATCCTGGATGAAGTGGTACCGTATCTGCCCCAGGAGAAGCCGGTCTATCTGATGGGCGTGGGAACTCCGGCCAATATCCTGGAAGGCGTGGAGCGCGGCGTGGACTTTTTTGACTGCGTTTATCCGAGCCGTAACGGAAGGCACGCGCATATGTACACTTCCCACGGCAAGCTGAACCTGCTGAATGCCAGATACGAGAGGGATGACCGGCCCATCGAAGAAGGCTGCGGCTGCCCGGCCTGTCAGCGTTATTCCCGGGCTTATATCCGGCATCTGCTGAAGGCGAAGGAGATGCTGGGCATGCGCCTCGGAGTACTCCATAACCTGTACTTCTACAACCATTTGATGGAAGAGATCCGTCAGGCGCTGGATGAAGGGCGCTTTGCGGCATATAAAAAAGCGAAACTGGAAGCAATGGAGGGAGGAGAGTAATGGTTTTTACGACCTACAGCTTTCTTTTCCTTTTTTTCCCGGTGGCATTTTTTGTTTATCATCCGATTCGTATCGCAACGGAAAGGGTCTCCTTTCTGAAAAAGATCCAATTGGATTCGATCGTCCTTTTGCTGATCAGCCTTGTATTTTACGGATGGGCAGAGATACGTACGCTGCCCTGTATAATTCTGATAGCGTTTCTGGTCCGTCTGGGAGGACTGCAGATCCACCGCCTGGGAGAGAAAAGCTCGGCGTTTGTTGTGGGATCCGGAATACTTCTTGCGGTGCTGCTGATCGGGATCAAGTCCTTTCATATGGTAAACGTCCGACTGACGCAGCATTTCGGACCGTATTGAATATCGTAGTACCGCTGGGCGTGTCCTATCTTGCCTTTTCGGCCATTTCCTATCTGGCGGATTGCAGGAAAGAGGATCCGGGCTCCTTTGTAGACTGTTTTCTTTATCTGTTTTTTTTCCCAAAAGTTGTTTCCGGCCCGATCGTCAAATGGCGGGAGTTTTCGCAGGGGAGGCAGACGCCGGATGCTGCGGCGGTCCGGAAGGGGCTGGGGCGGATCATCATCGGAATGGCAAAAAAACTGCTGATCGCCGACCGCATCGCCTGGCTGATCTACAGTATGCAGCATTACAATATCGGGGGGCTTGATACGGCTTCGGCCTGGATCCTCTGTTTTGCATATTATCTGCAGATCTACTTTGATTTTTCCGCATATTCGGATATCGCCGTCGGTCTGGGGGGCTGTTTTGGATACGGATTGAAGGAGAATTTTGATCATCCTTATGTTTCCTGTTCGGTTTCCGAGTTCTGGAGACGCTGGCATATATCTCTCGGCGCATGGTTCAGGGAGTATCTCTATATCCCGCTGGGAGGAAACCGCAAGGGGAGTTTCCGTACCTGCAGGAATCTCTTCCTGGTATTTGCAGCGTGCGGTCTCTGGCATGGCGTCGGAGTCGGATATCTTATCTGGGGATGTATGCACGGAGTGCTCGTTGTGACGGAACGGCTGCTGGAGAAAAAGGCGGTATTTAAAAAGATCCCGGTATTCTTCGGATATCTTTATACCCAGTTTTTTGTAATGCTTGGCTGGCTTTTCTTTTTATTCAATTCGGCCGGCGGGGCGGTGGCGCATCTGAAGCAGATGCTTGGGATGGGAGGACAGGGACAGGTCGTCCTGAAATGGAATTATTTTGTACGGGGCGGCCAGGCGGCGCTTCTGATCCTTGCTTTTATACTGGCTCTGGTCCCGGGCCTTCCGGTATATGAAAAGATCAGGAGCAGGATCAAAGAGAATAAGGGGGGATCGGTAGTGGGGGCAGCCCTGCTGCTGGTTTTGTTCGTCGCCGGTATTGCGGCAATGGCCAATAACGGATACAGCCCGTTCATATATTTTCAGTATTAGGAGAAGGTAGTGAAAACGTTTAACCGAGTCTTTATCATATTGTTTTTTATGATCCTGGGGCTTCCGCTTGTCTTTTTCGAAAGGGATGCGGAAGCGGTTTCAGCACTGGATAATCGTGCTCTTGCCCAGGCGCCGGAAGCACGACCCGGAAGCGCCGATTTTTCGGAGGAGCTGGAAAACTATCTTGCGGACCGATGCGGTTTTCGGGAGACGTTTATTTCAGCATATTCCAATATGGAAGCGCTTGCTTTTCATGAACTGGGCCATCCCCTGTATGAGTACGGAAAAGATAACGAAGCATTTGTTGTGCGTATAAGCGGATATGGGGATGAATGCAGTGATTACCTTGCTGCATTTGAAAATATGGTGATCGAAATGAACCGTTACCTCAGGGAACGGGGAGTGGTCTTTGTATTTGCGTTGGATCCTTCCAAGAGCAGTGTGTACGAAGACTGCCTTCCGGCCGGACTCAGTTATCGGAAAAAATGGAGGGAAGATATGCTGGCACGGCTCCGTGACGCCGGCGTTTGCTGTGTGGATAACACTGTCACTCTGGAAGAACTGAGGAAAAACGGGATCCGGCCTTATAACCGTCTTTATGATGTCGGACACTGGAATGACAACGGAGCCTTTTACGGAGTGAATGCGATCGTACAGGCCTTCCGAGATCAGGGGATCATGGCGGATCTGCTCAGCGAAGATGATTTTGAGATGTCCGTGAAAACCGAAGAGTTTCTTCCGACCTCCGATATCCGCATCAATGAGGATGTGCCGCTTTATAAGCCCATACTGACTTCCGAACGGGTGCACCCGGAACTGTACGGTATTTTGCGCATGGCTGTCGCCTGGCGGGAATTTGATTATAAGCTGCGGAAGGATGCACGGGAAGGTGATATAAAGCTTCTTTCATTTCAGGGCAGTTATTTGAATGTGCCGGGAAGACCCTTTATGGAAAGAGCTTTTCCCGAATATATCTCCGTGCACTGTTATCAGAATGTGATGGATATGGATTATTATCTGGAGATATTTCAGCCGGATGCGGTCCTTTTTGAAATGGCGGATTTTACATTTGAAGAGATCTACTTCTGGCGGGATAAGATCGAAAACATGAGTCTGGCGCCTCTGTACCGGGATCTTGATGCATATGAGGAAAGAGACGGGGGCAGGATCGAGCTGACCATCGAGGCAGGAGAGGTGTTTTGGGAGTGTTTGCTCAGAGAGCTTCCCGAAGGTATCAGCTATGCCTATATCAGTTTTGACGGAAAGGAAGAAAGCTTTACGGATATGCATAAGGAGCCGTATGGCTTTTCTTATACAAGACTTGCAGAGGAAGCTCCGGTGCAGGAGGGGGCCAGATTAGTACTGGTGAATGAAACAGAGCAAATAAAACTTGCTTATGACTGCATTTTTGTGTATGATTGAACGGAATATTTTTATCACAGGAGGAAAGAAAAAATGCTTGCTTCGTTAAACATGTTATTGGAGGCCGGCGCAGGTGATGCCGCAGGCAGCGGTTCTGTTCCGGGAATGGGTATCTCCTACATCATTTCGATCGTAGCAATGATCGCGATCTTTTATTTTCTGCTGCTGCGTCCCCAGAAAAAGGAGCAGAAGCGTCTTCAGGCAATGCTGCAGGAGATGGAAGTCGGCGATGTGGTCGTAACTACCAGCGGTTTCTACGGCGTGCTCATTGATATTACGGAAGAAGACGTGATCGTGGAATTCGGCAGCAACAAGAACTGCCGCATCCCCATGCGCAAGAGCGCGATCTCCCAGGTAGAGAAGGCGGAGAAATAAATCCAGGGCTGGCAGCGCCGGATATGCGATCCGGAAGCGGGATGGCATAGAAGCGGTCGTTGTCTGACGGCAGAACTGGTATCGGCAGAGTCGGATATGCGATCCGGAAGCGGGATGGCATAGAAGCGGTCGTTGTCTGCCGGCAGAACATGTACCGGCAGAGTCGGATATGCGATCCGCGCGAGACAGCATAGAAGTTGTTGTCTGACGGCAGAACATGTACCGGCAGAGTCGGATATGCAATCCGGAAGCGGGATGGCATAGAAGCAGTCGTTGTCTGACGGCAGAACTGGTATCGGCAGAGTCGGATATGCGATCCGGAAGCGGGACCGTATAGACGCCGTCGCTGCTTAACGAGCAGAATGCGAGTTTAGCAGCGTGACGAGCGGATATCGAGCGGAAGCGTGTCCCGCGCGGACGCATATCCGAGCTGCCGGCTCCGGATTCCATGAGCAACCAGCGCGTGTCCCGCGCGGACGCATACTAATATAATTAGAAGGAGATAACACCATGGTTTTGAATATTTGCTGCATCCCGGGCGACGGGATCGGTCCGGAGATCGTCACCCAGGCAAAAAAGGTTCTGGACAGAGTCGCAGAGACCTTCGGACACGAGATGAAATATACGGATATCCTGATGGGCGGGGCGAGCATCGACGCCTGCGGGGAGCCGCTGACGGACGAGGCTATTGCCACCGCAAAGGCCTCGGATGCGGTGCTGATGGGCTCCATCGGCGGGGATACCAATACTTCGCCCTGGTATAAGCTGCCGCCGGAAAAAAGGCCCGAGGCAGGCCTTCTGAAGATCAGGAAGTCCCTGAACCTTTTTGCCAATCTGCGTCCCGCCATACTCTATCCGGAGCTGCGCGGCGCCTGCCCGTTAAAGGAAGAGATCTCCGCGAAGGGCTTTGATATGCTGATCATGCGCGAGCTGACCGGAGGGCTGTATTTCGGTGAGAGAAAGACCGTCGAGGAGAACGGCATGAAGAAGGCGATCGATACGCTGACCTATACGGAGGAGGAGATCCGCCGTATCGCGATCAAGGGTTTCGATATCGCGATGAAGCGCAGAAAGAAGCTGACCAGCGTGGATAAGGCGAATGTGCTGGATTCCTCGAGACTGTGGAGAGCCGTGGTGAACGAAGTGGCGGCGGCTTATCCCGAGGTGAAGGTGGAGCATATGCTCGTGGATAACTGCGCAATGCAGCTGGTGAAGGATCCTTCGCAGTTTGACGTGATCCTGACCGAGAATATGTTCGGCGATATCCTGTCGGATGAAGCCAGCATGGTGACCGGATCCATCGGCATGCTCTCCAGTGCATCGCTGAATGATACGAAATTCGGCCTGTATGAGCCGAGTCATGGATCGGCACCGGATATCGCGGGAAAGGATCTCGCAAATCCCATTGCGACCATACTTTCGGCGTCCATGATGCTGCGTTATACCTTTGATCTGGATAAAGAAGCGGATGCCATCGATGCGGCCGTGGACCGCGTGCTGAAGGACGGCTTGCGTACCGGTGATATCTTCAGCGAAGGATGCAGAAAGGTAGGCTGCACGGAGATGGGAGATGCGATCGCAGAACGGATCGCTCGGTGAAGGATATGGACGGAACAGAAGATAAGAAAAAACAGCCGGAATCCGGAGGCGGGATCCTTGCTTTTCTGAAAGAGGAAAAGTGGGAGATACTTAAGCTTGTCATGCTGATCGCGGGCGTCGTGCTCGAGATGAAGGCAGAGAAGAAAAAGCTTACGAAAAAAGAATGGAAAACGGCGGCGAAGGAAGAAAAGAGACAGAAAAAAGAAGCGCGCAGACTGAAAAAGGAAGCGCGCAAAATGCGTGAAAGATAAGAGATAAAGGAAGCAGTAGAAAATAAGGGATCGGCGGATCCCAAAGAAGCAGCGTCGAAAGGAGCGGTACGGAAATGAGAAGTGACAGCGTAAAGACGGGAACGGCACAGGCGCCTCACAGGAGTCTGTTCAATGCACTTGGTTATACGAAGGAGGAGCGGGAACGTCCCATGATCGGCATCGTTTCTTCGTTTAACGAGATCGTACCGGGACATATGAACCTCGACAAGATCACTGAGGCGGTAAAGCTCGGCGTGGCCATGGCCGGCGGTACGCCGGTGGTATTCCCTGCTATTGCGGTGTGCGACGGTATCGCCATGGGCCATGTGGGCATGAAGTATTCGCTGGTGACCAGGGATCTGATCGCCGATTCCACCGAGTGCATGGCTATGGCGCACGGTTTTGACGGCCTGGTCATGATCCCCAACTGTGACAAGAACGTGCCGGGCCTTCTGATGGCGGCGGCACGCGTCAATATCCCTACGATCTTTGTGAGTGGCGGCCCTATGCTGGCCGGACATGTGAAAGGGCGTAAGCGCAGCTTATCCTCAATGTTCGAGGCCGTGGGCGAGCTTGCTGCAGGCAAGATCACCGAGGCGGATCTGGAGGAGTTCGAAGAGAAGGTCTGCCCGACCTGCGGTTCCTGCTCCGGTATGTATACGGCCAATTCCATGAACTGCCTGACCGAGGCGCTGGGTATGGGACTGAAGGGGAACGGGACGATCCCCGCGGTCTATTCCGAGCGTATCCGCCTGGCCAAGCATGCGGGCATGCAGATCATGGAGCTTGTGAAGAAGAATATCCGCCCCCGCGATATCATGACTGAGAAGGCGTTCATGAACGCGCTGACCATTGATATGGCTCTGGGCTGCTCCACCAATTCGATGCTGCACCTGCCTGCCATCGCGAACGAGGCGGGCGTGGATCTGAATCTGGATATCGCAAACGAGCTTTCCGCAAAGACGCCGAACCTCTGCCATCTGGCACCGGCAGGGCCTACCTATATGGAGGATCTGAACGAAGCGGGCGGCGTATATGCGGTGATGAACGAACTGTGCAAGAAGGATCTGCTCTATACCGATCTGATGACGGTTACCGGAAAGACCGTGGCCGAAAATATCAGGGGCTGCGTGAACCTGGATCCCGAAGTGATCCGGCCCATTGACAATCCTTACAGCCCGACCGGCGGTATCGCCGTATTGAAGGGCAACCTGGCTCCGGATTCCGGCGTGGTGAAGCGCTCCGCCGTAGTGCCCGAGATGATGGTGCACGAAGGACCGGCAAGGGTATTCGACTGTGAAGAGGATGCGATCGCGGCCATCAAGGGCGGAAAGATCGTTGCCGGGGATGTGGTGGTTATCCGTTACGAGGGACCGAAGGGCGGACCCGGTATGCGTGAGATGCTCAATCCCACCAGTGCCATTGCGGGCATGGGGCTGGGATCTTCCGTGGCACTTATTACCGACGGACGTTTCTCCGGCGCAAGCCGCGGAGCTTCCATCGGGCATGTTTCTCCCGAAGCGGCGGTGGGCGGTCCCATCGCGCTGGTGGAGGAAGGCGATATCATCTCCATCGATATCCCCAACAATAAGCTGGAGATGAAGGTTTCGGACGAAGAACTTGCGAAGCGCCGTGAGAAATGGCAGCCGAAGGAGCAGAAGCTTACGGGCTATCTGGCACGTTACCGCGAGCTGGTAACCAGCGGAAACCGCGGGGCGGTCCTGCAGGTACCGGGAAAAGGCTGAAGCCGGAACGCTGCCGGAGAGCGGATCAGTGCAGCGGAAGAACATGGTTTCGGATATGGAAAGAAAAGTGATCAATACTTTTGCGTAATACAGAGAGGAGTTAGGGAAAATGGCCGGAAGAAAGAAGATCGACACGTCAGCGGCAGCCGCAGAGGCACCGAAGCGCCGCGGACGTCCGCCCAAGAATGCGGCGGAAAAGACCGTAAAGAGCACGGAAAAGAGCGGAAGACGCAGGGCGAAGGCGGAAGAACCGCAGCTGCTGACCGGTTCGCAGATCGTGATCGAATGCCTGAAGGAACAGGGGGTGGATACGGTCTTCGGTTATCCCGGCGGAACGATCCTGAATATCTATGACGAGCTGTATAAGCATGCGGACGAGATCAATCACGTCCTGACCAGTCACGAGCAGGGCGCGGCCCATGCGGCGGACGGTTATGCGCGTTCCACCGGCAGAGTGGGTGTGTGCATGGCGACCTCCGGACCGGGAGCGACCAATCTGGTGACCGGTATTGCGACGGCTTATATGGACAGCGTGCCCATAGTGGCGATCACCTGCAATGTGACGCTGCCCTGGCTCGGAAAGGATACCTTCCAGGAGGTGGATATCGCCGGCGTGACCATGCCCATTACGAAACACAGCGTTATCGTAAAGGATGTGACAAAGCTGGCGGATACGCTGCGCAAGGCTTTTGCCATCGCAAAGAGCGGTCGTCCCGGACCTGTGCTCGTGGACATCACCAAGGATGTGACCGCGGCAAAGTGCGAGTATACAAAGAAGGAGCCCTATCTGCTGCCGATGGAGAAGCGTTATACCGAGGCGGATATCGATGCGGCGCTTGCGCTGATCGAAGAATCGGAGCGGCCTTTCATCTATGTTGGGGGCGGTGCCATCATCTCGGGGGCGTCAAAGGAAGTGGCCGAATTTGCGGCAAAGCTTGATGCACCGGTCTGCGATTCCCTGATGGGGAAGGGTGCCTACGACGGGACTGCGCCGGAATATACCGGCATGATCGGTATGCACGGCACCAAGACCACCAATATCGGCGTGAGCAAATGTGACCTGCTCATCGCTCTGGGCGCACGTTTTTCGGACCGTGTGGTCTCGAACCCGAAGACCTTTGCCCCGAAGGCAAAGATCCTGCACATCGATATCGATGCGGCCGAGATCAATAAGAATATCCGTACCACGGCGTCGATCGTCGGGGATCTGAAGGAAGTGCTGAAGCTCCTGAATAAGAAGCTGAAAAAGCAGGATCATAAGGAATGGATGGAGCGCATCCATGAGATGAAGGAAAAGATGCCGCTGACCTATCCTCATTCCCGACTGACCTGTCCTTATATCATCGAGACCCTGTATGAAGTGACGAAGGGGCAGGCGCTGATCACCACGGATGTGGGGCAGCATCAGATCTGGGCGGCACAGTTTTATAAATATACGGAGCCCAGGACCTTCCTGTCCAGCGGCGGTCTGGGGACCATGGGTTACGGCCTGGGTGCCTGCATCGGTGCGAAATACGGACGGCCCGATAAGATCTGCGTCAATATCGCAGGCGACGGCTGCTTCCGCATGAACATGCAGGAACTGGCAACGGCTTCCCGTTATCAGGTGCCCATCATCGAGATCATCATCAATAACCATGTGCTGGGCATGGTGCGCCAGTGGCAGACCCTGTTTTACGGACAGCGATACTCGCAGACCGTGCTGGAAGATGCGGTGGATTACGTGAAGGTTGCGGAGGGCCTGGGCTGTACCGCTTACCGCGTGAACCATAAGGAGGAGCTGCCTGAGGTGCTGAAGGCTGCCATGAAGGCAAAAGGTCCCGTGGTCATCGACTGCATCATCCGGGAGGACGACAAGGTTTATCCCATGGTGCCCGGCGGCCAGCCTCTGGATGCCGTTTTCGATGCGGACGACATCAAAAAGAATTCCTGAGGCGGATTCCGGAACGGAAAGAACAGCATCCGTGCCCGCAAAGGCACAGGATGTAAATGATCATATATCAGAAACGAGGGAGAAAAAATGGCTACAACGTACAATCATCGAGAGATTGAAGAAAAATGGACAAAGCGCTGGGAGGAGAAACCCGTCAATGTCAATGACGGGAAAAAGCCCAAGTATTACTGTCTGGATATGTTTCCCTATCCTTCGGGCTCCGGCCTGCATGTGGGACACTGGCGGGGTTATGTGATTTCGGATGTATGGAGCCGCTACAAGCTCTTAAACGGCTATTACCTGATCCATCCCATGGGCTGGGACGCTTTCGGTCTGCCCGCAGAGAACTATGCGATCAAGAACGGCGTGCATCCTGCGGTCTCCACGGCGTCCAATGTGGCCAATATCAAGAAGCAGATCAACCAGATCGCAGCGATCTATGACTGGGATATGGAAGTGAATACCACGGATCCCGATTTTTACAAATGGACCCAGTGGATCTTTGTCCAGATGTTCAAAAAGGGCCTTGCTTACGAGAAGGAGATGCCCATCAACTGGTGTCCTTCCTGTAAGACGGGTCTGGCCAACGAGGAAGTGGTGGACGGAAAATGCGAGCGCTGCCATACCGAGGTGACCAAGAAGAACTTAAAACAGTGGATGCTGAAGATCACGGCTTACGCCGACCGTCTGCTGGACGATCTGGACAAGCTGGACTGGCCGGAAAAGGTCAAAAAGATGCAGACCGAGTGGATCGGCCGCAGCTACGGCGCCGAGGTGGATTTTGCCATCGACGGCAGGGAAGAGAAGCTGACCGTTTATACGACGCGTCCCGATACGCTCTACGGCGCGACCTTTATGGTGCTGGCGCCCGAGCATGCCCTGGCAAAGAGCCTGGCTACGGATGAGACGCGCGCCGAAGTTGAGGATTATATTTATAAAGCATCCACGAAATCCAACGTGGACCGCCTGCAGGATAAGGAAAAGACCGGCGTGTTTACCGGAAGCTATGCCATCAACCCGCTGAACGGCGCCAAGGTACCCATCTGGCTTTCCGATTACGTGCTGGCGGATTACGGTACCGGAGCCATCATGTGCGTGCCGGCCCATGACGACCGTGACTTTGCTTTCGCAAAGAAATTCGGTCTGCCCATCATCCAGGTCATCGCCAAGGACGGCGTGGAGATCCCGGATATGCAGGAAGCCTATACGGCGGCTGTGGGGACCATGATCAATTCCGGCGACTGGAACGGCATGGAGAGTGCGGTGCTCAAGAAGGAAGCACCTGCCATGATCGAAAAGGCCGGAATGGGGCGCAAGACTACGAACTACAAGCTCCGTGACTGGGTATTCTCCCGTCAGCGTTACTGGGGCGAACCCATTCCCATCATCCACTGCCCGGACTGCGGCTGTGTGCCCGTACCCGAGGACCAGCTGCCGCTGCTCCTGCCCGAAGTGGAGAAGTATGAGCCCACCGGTACCGGCGAGAGCCCGCTGGCAGCTATCGATTCCTGGATGAACACGACCTGTCCGAAATGCGGAAAGCCCGCAAGACGCGAGGCCAATACGATGCCGCAGTGGGCCGGTTCCTCCTGGTATTTCCTGCGCTATGTGGATAACAAGAACAGGGAAGCGCTCGTGGACCGTGAGAAGGCGGATAAGTATCTGCCCGTGGATATGTATGTGGGCGGCGTGGAACATGCGGTGTTACACCTGCTCTATTCCAGATTCTACACCAAGTTCCTGAAGGATATCGGGGTGCTTGATTTTGACGAGCCCTTTACCCGCCTCTTCAACCAGGGCATGATCCTGAAGAAAGCTGCGGATACGGAGAAATGGGGCGATAAGCCCGTAAAGATGAGCAAGAGCCAGGGCAACGTGGTGAGCCCGGACGATCTGGTCATGGATTACGGCTGCGATTCCCTGCGCATGTACGAGCTCTTCGTGGGGCCGCCCGAGCTGGATTCCGAATGGGACAACCGCGGTATCGACGGCGTATACCGTTTCCTTGCGCGTTTCTGGAATATGGTCCTGGAAAACAAGGATAAGGACGTGAAGGCGGATGAGGAACTGGAGCGGATCCGCAACTGCATGATCCGTGACATCGACCAGCGTCTCAATAATTTCAGCTTAAATACCGTCGTGAGCGGTTTCATGGAGTACAACAACAAGCTCATTGAGCTGACAAAGGCCGGCGGCGTGGATAAGGATACGCTGGAGGCGGCGGTTATCCTGCTGGCGCCTTTTGCGCCGCATATCGCGGAGGAGCTCTGGGAACAGCTGGGACACAGCGAAAGCGTATTTACGGCAAAATGGCCGGTGGCGGATCTTTCCAAGACCGTGGAGCATACGGTGGAGATCGCCGTGCAGATCAGCGGCCGCGTAAAGGCGACGATAAAGATCCCCAAGGATGCGGATCAGGCAGCGGCGGTGGCTGCGGCAAAGGAAGCTCTGGGGAACAAGCTGAGCGGCAATATCGTGAAGGAGATCTATGTGCCCGGCAAGATCGTGAACCTTGTAGTTAAGGGCTGATGGTACAGAAACAGGGCCAAAGAACGCAGAAAGGAAGGATACAGGCGAAAAAGCCGGATACGGAACGTAAGAGCAGAAAGGCAGCGGAGGATAACGAAGAGGAAAAAAAGACTCCGAAAAGCCTGGATGACTACGATCCGAAGATGCGGCAGCTGATCCTTGAAGAAATGCGCCGCTCGGAACGCCGGCGGCGTATTTTTATAGTGGGCTTTGTGCTCTGCGCGGTCTTGGGCTTCGGTGCCTATATCCTGTATTATTACAACGGAAAAAAGGGCGATGACCGGAGCGAGGTCTACGCCAGCCAGCTGGGCAACGATTCCATGAACAACGCCACGGACAGTCAGGGAAATTCCGTCTATGTGGCGACGCTCACGGACGAAAAGGGGGAGACGGTCCGAAAAGAGGTCCTGGATATTTATAAAAAATTATATTTTATGAATAATGACCTTATCGGATATATCAAAATTGACGATACAAATATTGATGGACCCGTGGTGCAGGGGAAAGATAATGATTTTTACCTCTCCCACGATTTTGAAAAGAAAGACGATGTGGCCGGCTGCCTTTTTCTGGATTGCGCCTGCGATATCGTCAAAGGCAATGACAATTTCATCATTTACGGACACCACCTGCAGAGCGGGCGGATGTTTTCGAAGCTGGGGGCGTATGAGTCAAAGGATTATTACGAGAAGCACCGCTTCATCCGCTTTGATACCATCTATGAGGAGGGCACATATCAGGTGATGTATGCCTTCCGTTCGCGTGTATATGACGCGGATCAGGTGGTGTTCAAGTATTACCAGTTCCTGGACGCCCAGTCGGAAGAGGAGTTTTACTCCGCGATGGAAGAGATGTCACGGCTCGCCTATTATGACACGGGTGTTGTGGCGCATTACGGCGACCGGCTGCTGACGCTCTCCACCTGCGATTATAACGAGCAGAACGGACGTTTCGTGGTGGTGGCAAAGAAGATCGATTAGCTGTGCGGACCTGATCGGCGCGGCGCTGAGGCGCAGATCGCGCTCACGGACAGAGAAAAGTGAGGACATGAAAGATGGCTGAAAAACAGATGGACGGGAAAAAGCAGATGCAGAAGGGCGGGAACAGAACAGCTGCCGCAAAGACATCTGGCGGAGATAAACGTATCGCATCTGCCACAAAGGACGGTGCGCGGAAGAGTGCCGTGAAGGCGAAGAGCGCTGCAGGCGAAAAGAAGAACGAAAGCAGAAAAGGCGGGAAGAAGCTCACTTCGGGAATGAAGAAGGTGATCCGGCGCTCCGTGGCCGGCGTATTCCTGGCAAGTTCCCTGCTGATCGCAGCCCTGCCTTCAGACCGTTCGGGCAGTGCATCGGCTGCGACGGATGCCGTGAAGGACCTGTTTAAGCTGGTCAATCAGGCCAATGGTGTTTCGGAGGATAATAAGTTTTACACCGTGGATCCCGTTACCGGGAACTATACCACGGGTACAGCGGAGAACCTTCCGTATGAGGGAGATTATGCAAAGCGCGCTGAGGCGGCGCCTCCTGCTGCTGCACCGGATCTGACGAAAGGACAGTCAACGGATCCCTGGACCTATATCATCGGCGGCACTTCAACACCGCAGATGTACCATATGTATCAGTATTACAGCACCAAGAATTCCGGGGATTCCGATGCCCAGGGCGTGATCAGCGGTTTCAACAAGGATGTGATCGTGGGGGATACCCTGACGATCACCAACCGCATCTGTCTTTCCTATGATTTCTATACCCAGGATCAGTACGAGAGCGAACTGGCTGCTTACAGGGATTATGATTTTATCGTCAACGATCCGAAACAGCCGGCACATAAAGTGATAAAGGATGATACCAAGGATCTGGATGTACGTTTTTCCGCGGCGGGTTATGTGGAAGTGACCTCGACGGAGATGACAGAGCTTTTCGGGGAAAGCTATACGAAATACGTTGCAGACTATGATGCATTCCGTGCGGAACTGCAATTATCTCTGGGAGCATCATCCCTGCCAGCGTTTTCGGAGTGTGTGGCGAATGGCTGGCAGGATGAGTACAAGAAATTTGACGGCGAAAGCGAGCTTGTGAATGAGGAGTCGATCTTCCTGAAAGGAAAGACCCGCCGTGCCAACAACACGATCCTTTTAAAGGATGATCACGAGCTGGTCCCGGTGGATGTGAAGAACATGGAATCCTTTGAGGATCCCGATAATGAGAGGATCCTGTATATCGTAAAGGATAAAGGAACCTTATATCCGACGGATGCTGATAATAAAGCCTATTACGGTGATTATGACCAGTTTAAGCTGTATACGAAGGATACGGTCCTGCTGGTGCATTATACCGGTGCTGCAGCGGATCCGGCGGCCATGGATGATAACGGCTATGTCTATGCGAGAAAGACCAGCGTGACAGCCATCGGTAATGCCGTATTCAAGGATAAGCTGAAGGACAGTGCGATCAAGACCGTGAAGCTTGAGGACGGCATCAAGTATATCGGGGATGAAGCGTTTATGAACAACACCATCACCGCATTTGAATGCCCTTATGTGAGCTATATCGGTAATGATGTGTTCAACAGCTGCAAGAACCTGGATTCGTCCAGGCTGAAGCTTTCGGAGGACACCACCAGCATCGGCACCCAGGCTTTCTATAACTGTGAAGGCTTAAAGAGTCTGACTCTGCCGAAGGGACTGGAGAACATCGGTTTCGGTGCTTTTGCGAAATGCTACAATCTTACTTCGGTAGGTTTCTCCATCGAGCATTCCCATCCCTGTGACATCGGGGAATATGCTTTCTATGATGACAACAAGCTTACGTCCGTGACCTTCCCGGAGGCCTATGCCGTATCCCTCGGAAAGGGCTGCTTTGCCATGGGCGGCAGCGGAACGGATGCAAAGCTGGATTTCACTTTCCCGAAGAGTATCAGGGAACACAGCATGAAGGGAAAATATACCCTTTACGGGGCAGATGTGGATCTCTGGAATAATGGGGAAGTCGTAGGTCTGGACAGCAGCCGGACGGCTGTGACAAGCACCAATATCGGGAGCGTCTGTGCCTACCAGTCGCAGATCGGCGATTTCCTTCTGGCAAACCGTCAGAACCTTGGCACAGTAAGGATCGATACCTATGGCGCACGTCTTCCCATGAACACCTTCATGGGCTGCAGCGGCATGGTGAAGCTGGACCTGAACACCTCGAACCAGAACGTATACCGGAGCCTGGCCTATGATGCCAACATCTTCCGTGATGTGAGTAATCCGAAGATGTATGTCGAAGGACCGCAGACCGGCGCAAACGTCTTTAACAAAGAGGATGAGAAAGCTTCGCCCAAAGCACCGTATGCCCAGCCGCGTGTGAGCACCTGGGCGACCTACGGGGACGGGAATCCGTATATCCCATACCGTTTTGTGATCGGTGAGAACGACATTCATTACGAGGTGGGCTTTGATATCGTGGATGAAGATGCGGGTACCAGTGAATCCGTGATCTTTGATCTGGGTGTCAACGGGACGGAAGCCTCCGTGAAGAACTGTATCTATCTTGGTAACAGCCCGGAGATCGGCAAGACGGAAGATCATCCTTTCATGATCCCCGGACAGGTCCACGATTATACGGTGACGAAGCTGGAGAGAGACTGTCTGAAGGATGTGAAGGACCGTATCGTCTATTTCAAGGTTCCGGACGATTCATTAAAGACGATCGATGATAATGTCTTTAATAAGAGCGCAAAGCTCAAGGGCGTGGATCTTGGAGATTCGGTAGAGGGGATCGGGGCCAATGCCTTTTCCTACAGTGAAAAGCTGGAGAGCGTGACCATCGGTACGGGGATCCGTTCCATCGGAAATGCGGCTTTTGAAGGCTGTGACCATCTGAAGGCAGTCTACTGGGACGAGCCTGAAGGCAACGGTGTCCTGACGGAGATCGGAAGCAGGGCTTTCCTGAAGATCGGGACGGATACTACGGTATCGGCGGGAACGGATCCGAAGCTCTATTTCTACGGCAAGGCTGACAGTTCTGATTATTTGCCTTTCAAATATGCGATGGAGGACAGTGATACCGACGGAAAAGGACTGAAGATCTGCTACCGTTCACCGGTGCCTCTGACGGAGCTGCAGCTTGAGGCTCTGAAACGGGATTATGAGGGAGGGGAAGAAAACTTCACGATCCCCACCATGAGCATGATGTATCATAAATTCAATACCGGTGGCGGTGAAGTGGTGCTCATCGACTATCCTCATATCGAGGATATGCCCAAGCATCTGCAAGGTGCGGTCAAGAACAATACGCCGCTTTCGGAAGGAGAACAGGCTCTGCTAAACAGCACGCTGTTTATCGAGGTGCCGCCGGTGGTGGAATCCATCGATGTAGCCGATTTCCTGAACGATACGGCACAGACCAGCAACCAGCAGAACCGTGTCTATCTGAGCCTTGATAAGCTGAAGAGGTATACGGGGACGGAATCCTACACAAAGGCGAATGATCTTTTCACGATTTATGCGGCGGCAGCGGATGACGCGAAACCGGGCCTTTTCTCAGGTAACGGCAGCGAGGATCCGGACTATCTGGATGCAGGCAGTCTGGCGGATAAGGACAGGGGCAACGACTGGATCAAGAGTGTGAACCTGCCCAGGGTGAAGAGCATACCGGAATATGCTTTCGACAGCTGTGAGCGCCTGCAGAGCGTGAATATCGGTGAAGTATGCGAAGAGGTCGGAAAACTGGCCTTCCGGGATTGCACGGCCATGACGTCCATCGGCACCGGTTATACGGATCTGAACCCGAATTTCGCATTTGAGAATTATATCCTTTATCAGCATAAGGATGATGAAACCGAGGAGATCAACGTCTGCCTGCCCGGCAGAGGCAATACGCAGCCGGCCCAGAAGATCTATACGACCCTCAGCCCCGAGAGTGACCCGACCTATCTGAAGAATGTTTCGTCGATCGGCGAGGCGGCTTTCCATGGCTGCGAGTTTATCGATACCGTGGATCTTACCGAACTGGGAAATCTCAAGAAGATCGGCCCGGACTGCTTCTCGGGCTGCGAGATGCTGGCCAATGCCTATCTGCCCGACAGCGTGACCCAGGTGAACGACGGGGCCTTTACGGGCTGTGCCAACAGTCTTTATGTCAAGATCCCGAATTACAACACCAGGATCAATGCGGCAGCTTTTGATCCGTATAACAAAGCAAAGAAGAATAAGGTGACGATCCAGACGCCGAAGGATTCCCTGGCCTACGGTATCACCAACGAGCCCGATGCTTCACCGGAAAACGTTCATATCTACTGGGTGCCTTATACCAGCTTTATCGTGCGTTTCTTTAACGATGACCGCGTGACCCAGATCGGTGAGACCCAGGTGATCGAAGTGGCGGGCAGCAACGCCCGCATTCCGGATACCGGAGCGCTGGTATCGACAAAGAGTCCTTCTGCCCAGTTTGATACCTGGGAATGGACGGATACGAAGAAGGGCGTTACCGTGACCGGGGCAGCGGTAGTGGAAAACATCAATGAGGACCGGAACATCTATGCGACCTACAAGACGGTCATGCATACGGTACGTTTCCAGAATGACGACACCACCGAGATCAGCACCAGGCTTATCGAGGACGGAGGTTCCTTCCCTTACATCGATACCTCAACGCTGACGACAAAGCTGTACACACCGGCTTCGGATTATGTCTTCAGCAAGTGGCTCTATAATGTGGCAAACTTCAATCCTTCGGATCCCGTGACCACGGATGTGATCTGTACGGCCTTCTTTGTGAACAAGAATGCGGCACCTACCGGCGGCACTACGCCGGGGACGACACCGGGAACCACACCCGGCACCACCCCTGGAACGACACCGGGAACCACACCCGGCACTACACCGGGGACGACACCGGGAACCACACCCGGTACCACACCGGGCGGCGGAAATTCGGCGACGCCTACCGGCAGTGCAAGCCAGAACCGTGCAAGCGGGACGGGTTACTTTGCCATCGTGGAGAACGGGTCCGGATCCGGCCAGTATCCTCAGGGCAGCGTGGTCACCATTACGGCCTTTGCTCCGCCCGAGGGACGCACCTTTGACCGCTGGACCACTTCCAATACGGATATCGGTATCAGCAATGCCCTTGCGGTTTCTACGACCTTCATCATGCCCAGTCATGATGTGAAGGTGACGGCGACCTACCGCAGTGCGGCCAGCGCCAGCGGGAACGGTACGACGAGAGTGACGCCGGTGCCGAATTCCGATTCCGGTAATAATGTATATGTGACGGCAACCCCGACACCGGCCGGCCGCAATAACGGTACCGAGGTGGTGATCACCACGGATACCATTGACAATAACAAGAAGAACAGAGGCTCGGCTTCCGTTGCCGGCTCTACGGACAACTTTATCGTAAAGGTGACGGATTCCGCAGCGGCTACGGCAGCCGTGGAAGCGGCCCTGCGTAATGCTTACGGTGAGCGCTTCACTTCACTGCGTTATGCGGCATTTGATATCTCGCTTTATGACAGTACCGGTACTTACCTGGTATCCAATGCAAATAACCTGGCGGTGACCATCACCCTGCCCATACCGGAAGCCCTTCTGGCATACGGCGGCAATAACAAGGCGGGAGCGGTCGTGAACGGCCAGCTGCAGGAACTGGCGGTAAACTATACCACCATTGACGGAATACCCTGCATGCGCTTTACCGCGACCCACTTTTCACCGTATACGATCTATGTGGATACGGACAATGTAGTGCGCGGTGTGACGGATCTCACACCCAAGACCGGCGACGGGATCGCACCGAAATGGTTCTTATCCGCCGGCATGCTTTCGGTCTCCTGCGTGCTCTTCCTCTGGAAGGATAAGAAGAACCCTTTACTTGCCAAAGAGGAAAATAAGAAGAAATGAAGAAAAAGACCTTACTGCTGATGCTGCCGGCCGCCGTACTTCTGGCGCTGGTATGCATCGGCGGCATCTATTTTGCACAGGCTTCTTCGGCGGGTGATTTCAATATCGTGGACGGTGTGCTGTACAGCTACAGCGGAAACGATGAGAGTGTCGTGATCCCCGCGGAAGTGAGAGATGTGGCCCGGGATGCTTTTCGCGGGAATGCTTTTATTTCCAGCCTGAGTTTTGCCGGAGCCCCCGTGACCATCGGAGAATCGGCGTTCCGGGAGTGCCCGCGCCTTGTTTCCGTGGTGATCCCGGACAGTGTGACCGACATCGGGGATTCGGCCTTTGAATCCTGTCCGGCGCTGAATGACGTCAGCATCGGAAAGGGACTGCGCAGGCTCGGGGATGCTGCTTTTGCCGACTGCGACAGTCTGGCCGCGGTTTCGATCTCGGCGGACAACCCCAACTTTGCGGCGGACGGCTGCTCCATAGTGAATAAGGAGTGCACCTGGATGTACCAGTATCTGACCGGGGCAGGCTACCGGAGCTATGCGGTACCGGAGTACATCACGGGCATGGAACCCTTTACTTTCTGGGGGGCGGATGAACTGGAACACCTTACGGTCTCCGGTATAAAGGAGATCCCGGATTATTCGATCGCAAACTGCGAAAACCTGAAATCCGTGGTATTGCAGATCCCCACGTCGAGGATCGGCGTAAAGGCGTTTACCGCGGATCCTTCCCTTGTTCAGGTCGTCATGCCCATATCCATCAATAATATCCATGAGACGGCCTTTGACGGCTGCCCGGAAAACCTGTATCTGATCTGCGATCTTTATTCCTATACGCAGCGTTTTGCGGACGAGCATTTTTACCAGACCTCGGCATCGCCGGTCGTCAATATCATCGTGGAAAATATCCCCGTCGTAAGAGAAGACGGGAACGTAGCGGAGCTGCCGGATGCATCGCCTGCAGCAGGCGGAAACGCGGACGGGAGCAGTGACGGGACGGATGGCAGCCCGGACGGTCAGGGCAGCCTGCGTGTGTCTGCGGACGGCGTTGTCCTCGGCAATTCGCCTATCGTATCGGACCGTGCTTATGTGCAGGTTCATGCTTCCGATATGACGGTCCATGACGGTTCCGCAGCACCCACACCGGTTCCGCAGAGCGATGTGATCGCCGATCACGCCTATTATCTGGACCAGACCCTTACGGAATATATTTTCCGCCCCGGAACAGAAGAGATCGGGGATTTTGCCTTTGCGCGTACCCGCCTTCAGAAGGCGGAGCTGCCGGAAGGCCTTAAGAGCATCGGGGAAGGTGCCTTTTACCATTGCGATTTCCTTACCGATGTCACGGTCCCGAACAGCGTGACTCATGTAGGAAAGAATGCCTTCACCTGGACACCCTGGTACAGCGCCTGGCTCAATGATGAGAATTCGGTACAGGGCCTGGTCGTCGGGGACGGGGTGCTGATCGGCTGGAAGGGCGATAAACCCGAAGAACTGCCGGAAAATGTAAAATATGTAGCTGACGGGGTATTCGACTGAATACCCTTGTTTTTTTCCCGGATACTTATTATAATTTTGTATTATGCGGATGATATATGCACCCGCAGTGCTGTTTGTTTGACGCAGCAGTTAATATGATGCATGGAGATAGCCGGGGCATTTCCCTCAGTCAGGATACAAACATTTTTTTCATAGCCCGGGAAAATAATCCCGGCAAGCCGGCAGAATAACGCAATAATCGTAATGCCTGATGACAGGACAGAGTAAACCCCGCGTCTTGTATTGAAAGAAAACAGAGTGGAGCGAAAATCCCGGTAAGTCGGCAGACTGACAGACGGCGGAGCGTTCGGAATGAGGCGGTTTTTTCATATCCGGGCAGAAAGAGAAGGGATGATCCGCCACGGAAGGCGGATCAAGCGTATGCATACAGGGATGTATGTCATACGCGACCCGTAAGAAGCGAAAGATGGGGCCCGGATATGTAAAAAAAGCA
>JAEEGL015209819.1_pt1 | contig 31025 bp, 36 predicted proteins | sample 9134231 | NCBI WGS metagenome assembly JAEEGL01 (sample SAMN16246548, study PRJNA631951) | gut metagenome | biome: gut microbiome; feature: rumen; material: fiber-attached | host: Bos | place: Iran: Karaj | collected 2018-10
CTCTCTTGCCCTGGTAGACAAAAGAGGTTTCTTTGATGGCTATTGGGTACGAAAAAGATGGATCTTCAATTTTGACAGATAGATTCAAACTCTTGTGTTTTTTGAGTAGTGATATATCTCGCTTGCGCTCGATGTGATATGTTTGCCCTGCGGCAAACGTGATATTTTTCGCTTGCTCGAAAAGTGATATGATATTCGCCTTTCAAACTGCGCGAAGCGCAATATCACTCGGCGTCAGCCGAATATCACTGCGCAGCAATATCACTCGCCGCAGGCGAATATCGTTGAAAAAAGCACGCTTTTGCGTGCTTTTTTCTTGGCGGAGGGTGTGGGATTCGAACCCACGTGCGCTTGCGCGCAAACTGATTTCGAGTCAGCCCCGTTATGACCGCTTCGATACCTGTCCGTATTGATTATATAAAAAATGAATCGCCCGGCTGCGGAACGCCTTTAACCGGGTGCCCGGTAAAATCAGGAGACGGGCTCCTGCATAAAGCCGTTCGCCGTGAGGAGCGGCTGCAAAGCGTATTGTAGCACATCTTTACGTGTTTTGCAACACTTTTTTTGCCAAACGCGAAAAAAACGTGTGATTTCCGCCGTATATTGCGAAAAAGTCCTTTTCAGTTATACGATTCCCAGATGCTTGCCGGATTGCGCTTTTTTACGTGGTCGACCGAATCGCGTTCGAGCGCGTTTATAAAGCCCTGGCCGGTATAGATTATATAATCTCCGCGCACGTCGCCGTTGTCGATCTCCACGAATCTGCCGTTCGTTTCGGCGGCGACGGTGGATTTCGGCACCGGATTCACAATAAGCACCTTGCGGTAGGGCGATTCGTATCCGAACCGGAACTCCTTTGTGCGCTCGCGCAGAGTCATTTTGAAAAACTTGAACACAAGGAAATAAACGCCGGTGCCGTTATCCATGATCCCCAACGGCGCGCTGCGGCGGGTGCTGCCGATAAAGCGGCAGGAATAGGTTTTTCCGTTTGCCTCCAGAGTAAAGTTTTCGCCCACAAGCACGCGGAACAGCGAAATATAGGGGCAGCGGATCTTCGAAAGCTTATACTTTTTCGCGGCGCATTCCTTTTTTAATTTGCGTATAAACCCGCGGCGGCGGTGCAACGCGTATACCGTACGCCAGATGCGCGGCAGCATAAGCGCCGCTACGACGATCATTACCGTTTTCCAGGTGATTAACACCCGCAGCGCGCCGAGCCCCAGCGAAAGCAAGGAGAACGCGATCGTGCCGATGATGTACGTCGCTAAAGCCGAGATAAGTGCAAAAGCGCATTTGCGCCGGTTCGCCCGGATCGCTTTTTCGCTTTCGCGGTCCACCGGCGCAAGCCGGTAGTTGCGGCGGTATTTTATTACCGAAAGCCGCGCGGTAAGCAGCAAAATGAACGCCGACGGCAGCATTACCGCGAAAAGAATAAACTTGTTTGCCGTGTTTGCCGTTCCGCCGAACAGAAAACCGTACATAACGGAGGCGTAATTCCCCGCGGGGATCAAAAGGTACAGCGCCGCGTAACAGGCGAGTTCGTAATAAAGGAACTTATCGCCAAGCGCAAAACGCAGCCGCTGCGCAAAAGAGGAATCGCGCAGATCCGCCGCATCGCATCGCTCGGCAAAATCAAGATCGTGCAGCACGAAGACCCGCGGGAATGAATACAGCGTGGAAAACAGCACAAGCGCGGTAAATACACTCACCACGCTGAACGCGGGGTTGTCGGTGGCGGAAAAATTGTAGGAGATAAGCCGGGTGGCGGAAGCGTCCGCCGTGAGGATAAAATCGTATAACGGCCGGACGAACGCGTTTATAAAGAAATACAAAGCAAAAATCACCGCAAGACGGAAAGCTGTTCTTCCCGCCCTGTCGGCGTAAAACTTTAATTTTTCGCGCGTGAACGCTCCGCTTCCTCCCGCCATTACGTCGCTCCTTTCAGCTTGCGGTGCCGAAGATCGCTTTGCAGATCGCCTCGGCGGCGATGCGCGAGCCGAGCGGAGAGGGGTGGCTGCCGTCCTGGGCGAAGACCTCTTCGCCGCCGCGGTACGCTTTGTGGAACCTTTCGCCCGCTTCGGCAAGCAGAGCTCCGTTTTCCTTCGCCGCGGTCTCGTACGCTTCGCGCAGTTTTTCCTGCATTTCCTCGTGCGTCCAGCCGTTTGACGCAAGCGTTTCGCTCCCGTCGGCGCGCCCCCACGTCTCGTAAAGCACGGGAGTCGCGCCGTTTTCGGCTATCAGCGGCAAAAGCTCCCGCAGACTTTTGTAAAACGTTTCCGGGTTGGAGGCGGGGCGCACGCTCTGCTCCTGCAAAACGACGTAGTCGTATTTTTTGCTTTTAAGCAGTCCGCGCGCTTTTATTCCGTATTCGTTCGTTTCCGAAACGAAGTGCGCCAGCGTATAGCCGCCCGCGGTGACCGAATCGACGAACGCAGTGATCCCCTTTTCGGCGCACATCGTCTGAAATATCGACGGAAGGTCGTTGCAGTAGGTATAGCTGTTGCCTATGAACAGAACTCTGATCGTCTTTTTCATTTCTTTTTCCTCGCTTGCCTTCGTTTCTTCCGGTTCCGCCGCGTTGCTCCGCGCGGCGCTTTCGGTTTGCGCCGGGAGCTCGCTTCTGTTTTTCGGATCTCCCGCCGCGCAGCCGCAAAGCAGCGCGGAGAGAAGAAGGAATATCAACGTAACTGCGGATATTTTCATTTTATCATTTCATAAACCGTTCCGCGGCGGCGACGGCGAGCGAATCGCAGCGCTCGTTATATTTGTGCCCGTCGTGCCCGCGCACCCAGACGAACTCTACCCGGTGCTTTTGAAGCTGTTCGCAAAGCTCCTTCCACAGGTCGTCGTTGAGCACCGGAGACCTGTCCGCCTTGCGCCAGCTCTTTTTTACCCAGTCGTCGAGCCAGCCCTTGTTTATCGCGTTCACCAGATACTGCGAATCGCTGTAGAGCGTGACCTCGCAGGGCTCTTTTAGCGCGCCGAGCCCCATTATCGCGGCGGTGAGCTCCATCCGGTTGTTGGTGGTGTTTTCTTCGCCGCCGGACAGTTCGCGTTCCACTCCGCGGTATTCGAGTATCGCCGCCCAGCCGCCGCATCCGGGGTTTCCCTTGCAGGCGCCGTCGGTATAAACGTTCACCTTTTTCAATTCTTTTCACCCTTGATCTTTTTCATACGCACGTCGCTCCCCGTGAACTGCAAAACGCGGAATTCGCCCAGCAGGCGGGAAAAAACCCTGTCGCCGTAAGTCTTGCGCAAGGCGGGTAGCGTGAGGTTGGTGCTTATAACGGTCTGCAGGCCGGTCACCATACGCAGGTCGATAAGATTTGCGATGGTCGCGACGCTGTAATTAGTCTGGCATTCCGCGCCGAGATCGTCGATGACCAGCAGCGCGCATTTTTCGTATTTATCCTTTTCCGCGCGGTCCAGCTTGTTGAAACGTACGCCGTCGATGGTGTCGAATATCTGCTGCGCCGCCTCGTAAACGGTGCTGTACCCGCGTGCGGCGACGGCGTTCGCTATCGCGGCGGAAAGGTGAGTTTTGCCCAGCCCGGTGCCGCCGAACAGCAGCAGACCGCAATATTCCTTTACCGGGAACTGCGCGGCGTATTTTTCGCAGGCAGACTTTATCTCCGCGGTCTTGGCGCGCTCGGTATCGTTATCGCAGTAATCGAGCGTGAAGCTTTCGAAGGTTTTCCCCGCGAGCCCGCTTGCCAGCTTGCTTTCGGCAAATTTCGATTCGGCAAGCATTTTTTTAACGCAGGCGCAGAGCTTTAACCCTTCGGCATAGCCGCTGTCGCCGCATATCGGGCATTCGAAAACCGGATCGTCGTAGCCGGGCGCGAACCCGTGCGCGGCAAGCAGGCGGGCGCGCTCTTCGTTAAGCGTATCGGTCTGAGCGCGCAGCGCTTCCACGTTTTCGCCGTTCAGCGCGCGCAGCGGCATGGCGGAAATCTCCTTGTCTATCTGCGCGATGCGCGGCACGAGCGCGTGCAGCTCCGCGCGCTTTTCGTCGGCGAGAGTGATCGCGTTCATGCGCTTGTCGGTCTTTATCGCAAATGCTTCGTTAATTTGCATCGCCCTGCTCCTTTCAGTCTTCGAACCCGCGGTTCATCGCCGCTTCGATGAAATCGTCCCCCGCGAAGCTTGCGCTGCCGTTTTGCTTGCGCGAGGATTCGCCGTTCGCGACGTCCTTCACGCTCGTATATCCGCATTCGTACCAGCGGCGCAGGATGCTGTTCATATATCCGAACTTGACTTTCGCGGTGGCGTCGACGGTCTTTTCGTATGCGAGCCGCACCAGCTCGAAAGGCATATGCCATTCGCCGAACCAGGTGTCGAACATCGATTTTTCTTTGGCTGAAAGCTCACGGTCGCCCAGCCCGCAAAGCTTGCGAAGCCTGCCGATCTCGGTATTCACCGCGGCGCGGCGGTTAAGGTAGGATTCGAATTTATCGTAGGTGTCGATCCCGTCGTCGTAAAGCCCCACGGCTTTTTTGAATATGTACTGCAGACTGTTTTTACCCTCGCTGCAGCAAAGCTCGATCACGCCGCAGACCACCGGGGCGGGCATCCCCACGAAGTCGTAAAGATAAAGAAGCGAGCTGTAATCGTTTTTGGTGAGTATTTTGCCCAGCTTTTCGCCCGCGCAGTCGCACACCATTTGGTAGCCCGCGTCTTTTTCGCGGCGGTCGGATATCGTCTCGCTGTCGTAATTGCGGTATATCGAAGGGTCCTTGGCGACCTGTTTTTTAACGCTTTCCTCCGCGAATATCCCCGCGCCGCGCCAGAACGAATAGGCGGATTCCGCCTGCGCGACGGTAATGCCCGTCTCACGCGCGGCGGAGCCGATATCCGATTCCGGGTTCGCGAACATATACAAAAGCATTCGCAGCTCCTCCGCGCTCGCGGTCTTGATATTATTAAGCGCTTCCCTCGGAACGGTAATAATGCCGTCGGCGGGGGTGGCTATTCTTTTGTCCGGCATTTTTTTCGCTCCTTTACGACCTGATTATGCTTTTATCGGGCGAGACGGAAAAACGAAGTCTGTTCGTTTCCGCCAGGTTGCCCACTATTTCCACCGTGTAGTCGATATCCAGCTTGCCGCCCTGCATCGAAAGCGTGTTCGCCAGCTTTTTCGTCTTTATCCGCATCTGTATCGGCATATATTCGGTATCGCAGATGCAGACGTGCGTCTTGCCGTCGGCGAAAACCATATGAGAATGCAGTTGACCGCCGCGGTTCAAAGCCACCGTGTCGTCGGCGAAAGTGTCGATAGTGGTGGTCGCGCCGTCCTCTTTTTCGCGGAATTCTATACGGAATCCGTCGCGCGTTTTCCGCATGAACCCGCTTACAAGGTAATCGTCCTTCTGCGGTATCGGTTCCTTAAAGCCCAGATGGGCGAGATCGTTGCAGAGCCGTTCGCTCTGAACGCGTATATCTATGGGTATTTTCATTTTAGCAGTCCTTTTCAATACGTCTCTATGTCCGCTTTCATCACCGGCCCGGCGATATCACGCCCCAGAAACCTCGCGGCGTTATCGCGGAAAAGCTCCGGATCGTCGCTGGTGTAAAATCTTATTTTCCCTCCGCCGGCGCCGGCAAGCCCGCGTTCCAGCAGAAGCGCGCGCATCTCCCCGGCGGATTCGCTGCCGGAGCTTATAAGCTCGGAGCCCGGCAGATGTTTTTGTATCACTCCGGAAAGCAGCGGATAGTGCGTGCAGCCGAGTATGACCGCCGCGGGCGCCGCCTTCGCCACGCCGCCTAAATATTCTTCGGCGACGGCGTTCGCCGCCGCGTCGTCCGCCGTGGGGTGCCAGCTTTCGGCAAGCGGGACGAACATCGGGCAGGCGCGGGAAACGACGTTTTCGCATCCGAGCCGTTTAAGCTCGCGCTCGTAGGCGCCGCTTCGCACCGTCGCCGCCGTGCCGAGCACAGCCACGGTGCCGTTCGCCCCCGCGATCTTCGCCGCCTTTTTCGCCGCGGCGTTTATAACTCCCACCACGGGGAGCCCGCTTTCCGCGCCGACTTCGGCAAGGCAGTTGGAGCTCACCGTCCCGCAGGCGACGAGTATCGCCTTCACGCCGAGCGAAAGCAGGAAGCGCGTGTCCTGCAGCGCGAATTTTTTAATTATTCCCGGCGATTTCGTGCCGTAGGGAATGCGCGCGTTGTCGCCGAAGTAAACTATATCCTCTTCGGGCATAAGACGCGCCAGCTCGGCAAGCGCCGTAAGCCCGCCGAGCCCGGAATCGAATATGCCTACCGGCAGCTTTCTGCGGTCCATTTCAGCGCCCTTCCTCCGCAAGCGTGATGAGTTTTGTGATAAGTTCGGTATAGCCCACGCCGATGCACGCCATAAGCTTGGGATACATACTTATGGGGGTGAAGCCCGGGATGGTGTTTATCTCGTTTAGCATATGCGTCCCGTCCGGGAGCAGGAAAAAGTCCACGCGGGAGAAGCCGGCGCAGCCGAGCGCGCGGAAGGTGGCGACGGCGGAGGCGCGGATGGCGTCCGATGCTTCTTTCGATATATCCGCCGGGGCGACGCATTCGGCGCAGTCGTCTATATACTTGGTCTCGTAATCGTAAAATTCACTGTGCGGGATTATCTCGCCGCAGACGGACGCGACGGGTTCTTCGTTGCCGCAGACGGCGACTTCGATCTCCCGCCCGGAGACCGCCGGCTCTATAAGCAGCTTGGAATCGTTTTCGAAGGCGAGCTTTATCCCGGCTTCAAGCGCTTTCGCGTCGGTGCATTTCGTTATCCCCACCGAGCTTCCGGCGTTCGCGGGTTTAACGAACATCGGATAGGAAAAATTGCTTTCGGCGCGGGCGATGATGCTTTTCGCTTCCTCGGTTCGGCGCGCGGAGATAAACGGCACCACCGGGACCCCCGCGCGGGAGGCGATCAACTTGGTGAACTCCTTGTCCATCGCCGTGGCGGAAGCCGCCGTCGCGCAGCCGACGAACGGTATCCCGGAAAGGGTGAGCAGCCCCTGCATAGTCCCGTCCTCGCCGTTCTTGCCGTGCATAACGGGGAACGCCGCGTCGACGTTTATCACCTCAAAAGTGCCCTCCGCGCCGTTAAGCGCCAATATGCCGCGGTGCGCGGAGCATGGGGATATCACCGCCGGGCGGAGCTTGTCGGTAAGCAGATACCACACGTTGTGCCGCATCGAATCGGTGTCGCCCTCGTAGAGCCACCATTTCCCGTCCTTCGTAATGCCTATTTTAACGACGTCGAACAGCGTTTCGTCGATATTCTCCGCGACGTTCGCGGCGGAGATACAGCTTATTTCATATTCCGAGGACTGGCCCCCGAAGATTATCGCAACGGTCTTTTTCACGGTAAAACACACTTCTTTCGAAAAAAATCACTATATTTTATGCGCCGGACAGCGCGTTGAACACCGTCCACACCAGCGGCACGGTGAGTATGCAGAGTATATTCGTCGCCAGAACCGCGTCCGCCGCGGTCGAAGCGTCGCCGCCGTAAGTTTCGGCAAGACTGTGTATCATCGCCGCCGCGGGGCAGGCGCAGAGTATCGCCGCCGCCGCTTTCACCGAGGGTTCGACGGGGATCGGCAAAAACAGCAAAGATACCACCGCGGGGAAGAGCAGCAGCTTGAAAGCCGCCGCCGCGTAAACGCGGATATTCGTGAACACGGAGACGAATTTTTTAAGCGCCAGCCGCATCCCGAGCACGGTCATACACACCACGGTGGACATACGTCCCACCACGCCCAGATATTCCACCGGGGCTTCCGGCAGTTTTACTCCGAACGCGAAAAGCGGGAAGGCGACAAGGAACGATATCGTCGCGGGGTTAAGGAAAAGCGCCTTCGCGCTGACGTATCTGCGGCTCCCCGTTAAAAGCGAAAGCCCCAGCGTCCAGGCGATTATGTTCATCGAAACCGAAAACGTCGCGGAATAAACTATTACCTCCGGGTGCTCCGGCAGAAGCTGTTCCAGCAGCGGGATCCCCAAAAACCCCACATTCCCGCAAGCGCCCGCGACGGCGCATACGCGGTGCGCCGACTGCGAAAGCTTTTTGCGGAAGATAAGGCAATAAAGCCCGATTATTATTATCTGCCCCAGAAGCGTAACTCCGAAGAACACGCCCATATTCGCCAGAAGCCCGGGCGTGCGCTCCACCGAGACAAGCGAATAGACGGTGAGCGCCGGCTGGCAGGCGTAAAGCAGGAACACCGCAAAGCCCTTTATGTGCTTTTCGCCGAGCAGTCCGGTTTTTACAAGAAGGTAGCCCGGCACGCCGTAGGCGACCATAAGCAATACCTTCGCGGCGGTCGTCGCAAACATATTACTTCTTTTCTATAATGCCGTCGATCACGCCGTATGCCAGCGCGTCCTCGGCGTACATCCAGTTGTCGCGCTCGGTGTCGCGGCGAATATCCTCCACCGGCTTGCCGATATTCTGCGAAAGGATGTTGTTTATCCTGTCCTTGGTGCGCTTTGCGAACTCGGTGGCGATAATAACGTCCGACGCCTGCCCGCCCACCGTGCCTATGACCTGGTGCAGCATCACTTCGCTGTTCGGCAGCGCGAACCTTTTGCCCTTCGCGCCCGCCGCCAGCAGGAACGCGCCCATACTGCAGGCGCTGCCCACGCAGACGGTGGAGACTTCGCATTTTATGCTGCGCATCGTATCGTAAATGGCAAATCCGGCGCTCACACTGCCTCCCGGCGAATTTATATACATCGTTATGTCCTTTTCCGGGTCCTGCGCCTCCAGAAACAGCAGCTGGGCGCATATCACGCAGGCGAGATCGTCGTTTATCTCGTTGAACAGCAGGATAACGCGGTCCTTAAGCAGACGGCTGAACAGATCGTATCCGTTGCGCTGTCCGCCCTCGTTCTCTATAAAAGTGGGGTTCTGTATCATTTGCCTTCCTCCGAAGATTATATTTCATACTATCATACCACATTCCGCGCGCGTTTTCAATAGCAAAATGCGTCGGACCCCGACTAAAAAATACGAAAAAAACTCCGGGCGCCTTCCGGAAACAAAACCCCGCGCCGGCGTTTTGCACACCCGCGCGGGGAAAACTGTGTAAAACTACGGGGAAACGCGCGGGGAATCCACGCCCCGTTAATTAGTCAAACGTTTTGCCGGGATGTCTTCCGACAAACCTGATTCTTAAAACGTTTTCGCCAAAGGAATAGCTTATAAAAGTGTGATGATCATTTTTATCAACTATTTTGTAGTCAAGCATACCGCCAAGCTCATCAAACCAATCCGCGAATATTTTTTCGTCGCGTCCGCCATATGAATATCTTGATTCATCAAGCGAAAGAGCGCGAAAAACAAAATCAAGCCCAAGGTTATCATCCATCGACGGGATTTCATTTAACGGACATTCAAACAAAATGACCACCGACGGATCTCGAAACGCGTTGGTATTTATACCTTTGATAAATATTGCCTCTTGTGGAATTGTAATTTGATACCTGTCAGCCAGAGAGCCGGTAAGCTCGTAACTAAAACCTTCACATATTTCTGTTGGCTCACCAAAAAACCAACAGCTAAAACTATCACATGAAACTATTGTGAGAGCGGCTAAAATAATTACCGACAGTATAATCGCATTAAGAATAATCTTATGTTTCATTGCTCATTACAGCTCCTTGACTAAAAGTCTGCCCTGATGTCCATGAAAGGGTGAAGGTGTTTTTGCCATAGACTTCATAGTTTTTAGCAATACCGCCGTGATGAAGCTCCCACATATCCCTAGGCGAAACTTCTCTATAAAGGTGGGATTCTGTATCATTTGCTTCCTCCGAAGATTATATTTCATACTATCATAACACATTCCGTGCGCGTTTTCAATAGCAAAATAAGTCTTATACTGTAATATAGAATAAAAACCCGCGCGGCGTAAAGCCGCGCGGCAAGAGGGGGACTGCGATAAAGCGTCCGCGATGCGCCGGGATCATTCATCCTTTCCGTTGTATTTAAGGCAAAGCATGGTAAGGTCGTCGAACTGCGGGGCGCCGTTGACGAAAGCTTCCACCGCGGCGTCAACGTCGCGCAGCACGTCTTTCGGAGTTTCGGCGGAGGAGGAGTTCAGCGATTCCAGCAGGCGGTCGGTCCCGAAAAGCGCGTTTCCGGCGTCGGACGCCTCCGCCACGCCGTCGGTATAAAGGAACAGCACGGAGCCCTTTTCGAGCCGTGTTTCGTATTCCTTGTATTTAACGCCCTCCATACCGCCGATAACGAATCCGTGCTTGTCCTTTTTAAGCTCGTAATTCCCGCCCGGCTGCTTTATTATTGGGTATTCGTGCCCGGCGTTCGCCGCGGTGAGCACCCCGGTGGCAAGGTCGAGTATGCCCAGCCATACGGTTACGAACATCTGCTCCCGGTTGTTCCGGCAGATCTGGTCGTTCGCGGCTTCCAAAGCCGCCTTCGGGTCCTTATACATTATCGCGTAGTTCTGCACGAGTATCTTGGAAGCCATCATGAACAGCGCGGCGGGCACGCCCTTGCCGGAAACGTCCGCGATAACTATTCCGAGCCGGTCCTCGTCGATAAAGAAGAAATCGTAAAAGTCGCCGCCGACTTCTTTTGCCGGCTTCATCGAAGCGTGGATGTCGAACTCGCCGCGTTCCGGGAACGCCGGGAAGATGTTCGGCAGCATATCCGCCTGGATACGCGTCGCCATCGAAAGCTCGGCGTCGATGCGCGACGCCTCCAACCGCTGTTTTTCGTATTTTTCGGTAAGGTCGCGCGTGATAACGCCGAACATATTCACGGAAGCGCCTATCGTGGCGAAGATAAGGAACTGCACTTCGGAATAGAGCGCCTGTATCCCCATCGCCGCAAGCGGCGCGAGGATGTATATCCAAAAGGCGATATAGACGCGCTTCGAGAACTTTTTGCGGTATTTCAGCAGCAAATACATATCCTGCGCCAGCATAAGCGCCGGGGCAAGGTTGGAAAGCAGATAAAGCGGCGCGCGCTTATAGGAATTGGAGGCGTCGAAATAATAAAACAGGTCGGTGAACTGCGAAACGACCAGCATCGCGGCGTGCAGCCCCAGCAGCGATATGAAAACGTAAAGCATGGTCTTCATACGGCGCTCCGGCGCGGCGATATAAAGTATCATCTGCGAAAGCATCAGCGCCATAAATCCGGAAATAAGGAATTCCGTAAAAGTGAACGCGCGTATCGCCGCGGCAAACCCCGCGCCCGCGTTGCCGTCGATAAGCTGCCTTACGAGGTGGGAGGCGATATATCCTATTATAAACCAAAGGAACACCGTAAAATACTTGCGCACCTGTTTGTGTATGGGCGCCTTGGCGATCTGCACTATGCTCAGCCAGCAGACGCCTATCCCGGCGGCTATAACGAAAAGGTTTATAAGGTTTGCCAGAGAAATGTCAAAATGCATCGTCGTCCTCCCGTTTGTCAAAAAAGCTCAGCAGCCGCCGCTTATAATCCGGCGCGGAGTCGTAGGCGGCGTGCCCGTAGCCGGAATACATATATAATTCGAAACCCGGTCTGCCGTTCAGCGCCTCCGCTATTTCGAAAGCCGCGCCCGCGCCGAGCACCGCGTCTTTAAGGTCGCCCAGGACCAGCACCGGGCATTTTATATCTTTAAGCCGGTCTTTTACGTCGAATCCGTACGTCCCGCGCGCCAAAACCGCAAACCGCTTCAGGTCGGCTCCGGTCACGCCGCGCGCCATAATGCAAAACGCGTCGCGGTACTGCCCGAAGGTCTCCGCGGGGAACAGCTTTTCGCCGAAGGAAAGATAAAGCTTTTCCGCTTCGCCCTTTTCGGCAAGCGAGATCCACTCCTCCAGCACCGCGCGGCTTTTTTCGCTTATCCGGCAGGCGGTCGAACCGAGCGCCAGCTTTTTTACCAGCTCCGGATGCTCCGCCGCGATCACCTGCGCCATCATCCCGCCCTGCGAAGCGCCGAAAAGGCAAACGTCCGCAAGCCCTAACGCGCGCATCGCCCTTGCGGTGTCCTCCGCCATATCGAAAACCGGGTATTTTCCCGGCAGGCCGGCGCGGCGGTCGAACAGATAGACCGTGTATCCGTCGCGGAACGCGCCGTATTGCTTTTCTATCGCCGGGGAGGAAGCGAGCACGCTCTGCACGCTCAGGCCGGGAAGGATCACGAATGTCTTTTTTCCCGAGCCGAACTTTATATATTCCATTTCAAGGTCTTCAAGCGTTATCCGTTCCGTCATAGCCGATATTTCCAAACCAACGTTTTCGTGTTTCCGGCGCACACGCCGATTTATATTATAACACAGTATTCCGGAAAAAGCAATAAGCGCGGCGGCAAACCCCGGCGTTTTTCGGCTCCGCGCAAAAAAAATACCGCAATTTTTCGCCGCGGCGCTTGCGTTTTGTATATGAACGGTGTTATAATTCCTTATCCGGCGCGTGCGTTATCCGTCGCGTACGCCGCCGTTCAAAAAAGACGTTTTGATAAATCTGTAAAAAAAGGAGCGCGCGTATGGAAAAAACCTCCAAAAAAGCGGATTCGGCGGGCTTGCCGTCGTCGCCGTCGCCTGCGCGTTCGTCGCCGCGGCGATTGCGTTCTGTTTCCTGCGGTTGAAGCGCAAGGATACCGGCTCGAATTCAAGCGAAGCCGCGCCGGAAGAGACCGACGGCTGACCGCCGGAGCAGTCAATAAGTATTGTTAAAAACTTTATCGGAAAAAAACCGCACACGCGGAAAAGAGGGAAGAGTTATGATAGAAGAAAAGATCTGCAGCGGACTGAAATACCTAATATCCTATCCCGCGGGGTTCCGCGCGGACCGGAAATACCCGCTGGTGGTGTTCCTGCACGGCGCGGGAACGCGGTGCGACGACACGGAGGTGCTGAAACGCAACAACTGTTTTGTAAACCTGCAAAAAAGGCAGGAGCGCGGGTATATCCTGCTCGCGCCGCTTTGCGGCGTTCACGACTGGAACGAGGTGATGCAGACGGTGGTCGGGATAATCGGCGGCGTGCTTGAAAGCGGTTTTGTCGACCGTGCGCGCGTTTACGCCACCGGAAACAGCATGGGCGGCTACGGGACCTGGGAGCTCGCCGCGATCCGCCCGGAATGGTTCGCCGCGATAATGCCGGTCTGCGGCGGCGGTATAGCCGCGTTCGCGCAGCGCCTCGCGGGGATCCCCGTCCGCGCCTTCCACGGTCTGCGCGACACGGTGGTGGACCCTGCCGAAAGTCTGCAGATGGCAAAAGCCGTTAATTCGGCGGGCGGCCGCGCGGAGCTTATCCTGTTCCCGGAAGCGGAACACAACTGCTGGGACGCGGTGTATTCCGACGAAAGCAACTACGACTGGCTGCTCGGCCGCTCCCGCGCGGAAGACCTGCCCGGCAGGGAATAGACCCCCGCGCCGGAGAAGAAAATAACAAAAGCGAATCGAACGTTTCCGCCCCCGCGGCGGGAGCGTTCTTTTTTTACATTCGCGCGGGGGGAAAACGGCTCATATACTTTATTAGACGCGGATACGCGGAAAACGCGGAAAGTCCGCGAAAAAAGCAAAAGGAGCAAAAACGATGAATATGATACCCGATGAACTGCTGCGCAGCTTTGTCGAGGGGGAGGCAGACGGGGAAATGAACGGCTACGCGCCCGAAACCGAGCCGGCCTTCCCCGAAAAGGTCTCGCTGGCGATGAGCTACGTCCCCTATCAGCGGTTCGATAATCTATACGACGAGAGCAAGGCGCTTTCCCGCGGGACTCTGTTCGCCTGCCTCGATTTTCCGTTTTACGGAAGCGGAAGGGGGCGCGACTGAAATGGCCGAACTGCAAAAGAACGCGCTTATGCGCAGGATCCAGGAGGCGTGCTTCGCCGCGCACGAATGCGCGCTTTATCTGGACGGGCACCCGGGGAACCGCAGGGCGCTCAATATGCACGCCGCTTTCACCAAAACGGCAAATGAACTGAAAGCGCAGTACGAATCGCGCTTCGGGCCGCTTACGTCCGATTCCGCAAGCCGCCAAGGCGGCTGGACCTGGACGAAGGGCGCCTGGCCCTGGCAGAATACGGAGGAATAAAGTATGTGGACCTATGATAAAAAACTGCAGTACCCGGTGAATATAAAGAACCCGAACCCCAAGCTGGCTTCGATAATCATAAGCCAGCTCGGCGGACCGGACGGCGAGACCGGCGCCGCGATGCGCTATCTTTCACAGCGCTACAGTATGCCCTACGGCGGAGTTATAGGCACGCTCACCGATATCGGCACGGAGGAGCTGGCGCATATGGAGATAGTAAGCGCGATCCTTTATCAGCTCACGCGCGGGCTTACCGAAAAGCAGATAATGGACAGCGGCTTCGCGCCCTATTTCGTCGACCACACCACCGGGATCTATCCGCAGGCGGCTTCCGGAATGCCGTTCAGCGCGGCGACCTTCCAGTCGACCGGCGACCCGATCGCCGATATAAGCGAGGACCTCGCCGCCGAGCAGAAGGCGCGCCTGACCTACGACAACATCCTGCGCTTCTGCGACGACCGCGACGTTGCCGATCCGATTCGCTTCCTGCGCGAACGCGAGATAGTTCATTTCCAGCGTTTCGGCGAAGCGATGCGGATAATACAAGACAATCTGGACTATAAAAACTTCTACGCGTTCAACCCCGCGTTCGATAAGAAATAACGAAATCCAATGCAAAAGCCGGACTTTTTGTCCGGCTTTTGCGTGGAATAGAAAAGAAAGAGTGAAAAGAAAGAGTGAAAAGAAAGAGTGAAAAGAAAGAAAAGAAATGAAATAAGAAAGGAAACGAGGGAAAGGAAATAGGAAAAAGGAAAGTGCGGGAGCGCCGTTCAGTCGTCGCAGTAATCCGGATCCCGTTCGTAAAAATCGCAGCGGATATTGTCGAACACTATCGCAGACGGTTTGGGGTTCTCCATCGTATAAACTCCGCAGAAACACTTTTGCGGGCCGAGATCACCGACTTTGTCACGGAAGATACAGCTTTTGCACCAAGCGCATTTGTTTATATCGCGGTTGCTTGTAAGGCGTTCGTTAAGATAACGCGCCATAGGGTGTTTTTTGTAATCGGGTTCCATATAACGCACCTCGCTATTTCGTTTTACGGGTGTATTATACCACATGCTTCGTCCCATAAAACGGACAGTAAAGCATTTTTTTATTAAAATCTTTTAACGTAGTCTAATTTTGCGGCGGAGTCGCCGTCGGCGAGGCGGTAGTAACCGTTCGTCACGCGCGAATTCATAAAGCCGCATTTTTCCAGCACGCGGCGCATACGCAGGTTAGTCGCGGGGATGTCGGCGTAAAGGCGGTCCAGACCGAGCTTCCTGTGCGCGCATTCCGCAAGCAGGTCAAGCGCCTCGGTCCCGAAACCCTTTCCGCGGTAGCTTTCGTTGGCGAGCAGGACGTAAACGTCGCCGCGCTTTTCCGAAAAGACTATGCGCGGTATCTGCACCATCCCGATTATTTCGTCGGTCTTGGTAAATATCCCGGAAACCGGGCACCAATCGGCTTTTTCGCCGATGGCGGCGTAAAGCGCATCGGTCTTTTCCTCGTCGTATTCATACGCCGCGCGCCCGCGCGGGTCGGTCTCGTCGGGGGAGTATTTGCGCCACAAAGCGCGGTGCTCCTTTTGCGTCATCGGGCGCAGTATAAGGTTCCTTCCGGTGATCTCAATGGTCATTTTTTACACCATTCCTTTTATATTATGATACGTTTTTCTTTATCCGCGCCGTTCCGGGGCGATGGGGAGCTCCCACAATACCTTCGCGCCGTTCGCTTCGGCAAGCGAATCTATTTCGGCGCGGAAGCTTTTTAAAAACTCCGAATCGCGCTTTTTGCTCCTTCTGCCGGCTCCGGCAAACAAAACCTTTTCGAAACACGCGTCGTAGCTCACGGCAAAATCCGTTTCGTCCCGGTGGGGGAAGAACGTTACGCCCGCGGTATATTTTATCTGCCCGCAGTCGCTTTCCGCAGTAAGCGCCGTTTTCGCGCCGCGCCTTTCAACGCCGTTGAAGCGTCCGTTCGCGGCGAAATATCCCTCGTAAACGTCTATAACTTTCATTTTCGTACCGATCCTTCATGCAGGTTTTTTATCTATGCGGCGGTTATTTCGTTATAAGCTCCATAAGCAGCGCGTAGGTGTTTTCCAGCCCCTTTATGTGCGTGCGCTCGTAGCCGTGGCTGTTGGCGGTGCCGGGACCGAACGCGGCATGGCGAACGTCGTGCCCGGCCAGCACGCTGCCGTCGGCGTCGGTGCCGTAATGCGGGGTGAATATATCCGTAACGTGGTCGATCCCGGCGGCTTCGGCGCAATCGCGAAGCTCGTTGGTAAGCCCCATGTGATAGGGGAACCGCGAATCCTTGGCGAAGATCGAGACCTTCTTTTCGTCGGAGTTCTGCTGCGGCCCGGTGGGGGCTATGTCCACGGCGACGATATCCTTTACGTCTTCGGGAAGCCAGGTCGTGCCGTGGCCGATCTCCTCGTACGCCGCGAAGTAGAAATAAACCTTGCGTTTCAGCGCCAGCTTCTGTTCCTTTATCCGCTTTATCGCGCAGAGCAGCACCGCGACGGCGGCTTTGTCGTCCACAAAGCGGGATTTGATGTATCCGTTCGCCACGGTGAACCGGGGTTCGAGCGCTATTATATCCCCGGTGGCTATCCCCAGCGCCGCGACGCCGGCGGCGTCCTTCACGTCCTCGTCCAGCACCACGCAGACGTTTTTGCGGAAATCGCCCATAGTCGTGCGCAGCTCCTCCTCGGTAACGTGGATCGAGTTCGGCGTGCGGCACACCGTCCCGGTGTAGACCTTTCCGCCGCGGGCGTAGACGCGCACGTTTTCGGTCACGCAGTAAAAGGGGTAAAGCCCGCCGACGGGGCAGACGTTAAGCGTGCCGTCGGCGTTCACGTGACGGACCATAAGCCCTATGTCGTCCAGATGCGCGGTAACGCAAAGCGCGTTCCTCTCGCCTCCAAGGTCGGCGATAACGCCCCCTTTGTGAGTAACGCGGTATTCGCATCCGAGTTCTTTCAGCACCCCGCAAATATACTCCTGTATCTGCTCGTACTGCCCCGTCGTGCTGTCGATCCCGACCAGCTCCCGGAACGCGTCGACGCAGTATTTTTCATCAAATCCGCGGCCGTTCATCGGTTGTTCTCCTTTTTGTCGTTTTTTCTGCAAATATACAGTAAATGGCTTGAATTTCCAAGCATTTCGCGCTTTTCGCAAATATGTATCTGGTAATCCGCAAACGCCTCGAAATCCTCGTCGGTCATCATAAAATCCCCGCTCTTCTGCGCTATTTCCAGCACGTTGTCGACCGCCGCGGTGGTAATATGCTCCACCGGCCTTCCGGCAAACATATCCTCGAACTCGCGTATATCGTACCCGGTGAAAAGCTGTTCTTTGAAATGCTTCGCGTTGTAATCCTTATCGAAGTTTTCTGTAATGCCGTAAACGGCGGAGTACCCGCGGTACAGGTAGTTCGTGCAGATTATCGCGTGCGCGGAAAGAAAGGCGAAAAGCATGGTCCCGCCCGGCTTCGTAACGCGTATCGCCTCGTCGATCGCGCGGTACCGTTCGGCTTCGCCGTAAAGATGGTACATCGGACCGAATACCAGAGTAAGGTCGAAAGTCCCGTCCGCGAAGCGGCTCAGATCGAGCGCGTCGCCCCGCAGAGCGCGCAGGTCAGGCAGACCGTTCGCGTTTTCCTTAAGCTTCGCAAGGTTTACTTCCAGAAGCTCCACGGCGGTAACTTCCGCGCCCTCTTTCGCCAGCGCGACGGAATAGCGCCCCGTTCCGGCGCCGAGCTCTAGCACGCTGTCGCCGGGCTTTAAGTATTTGTGTATAAAATGCGTCGTTACGCGGTATTCCAACTGCCCCTGGCGGTTCCTGCAAAGCCGTTCGTCCTCGTTCACCGCGCTGTAGAACGCGTTTATTATTTCGGTCCGTTCCACTTTATTTCAGTCTGCTTCCGCATCCGGGGCAGAAGTTGGCGTTTCCGCCCACCGCCGCGCCGCAATTCGGGCAGAACCCGCCCGCCTGCCGCGGCTGTTCGAAATTCTGCTGCGGCTGAGAGTAGCCCTGCTGCGGCTGAGTGTAACCCTGCTGCGGCTGAGCGTAGCCCTGCTGCGGCTGAGCGTAGCCCTGCTGCGGCGCGCCGCTTTGGAGATAATCGAATATCTCCGCGACGTTCTTTTTGTTCCTGCCCAAATCGAAAAGCTGAGTAGGCATCGCGCATTCGGAATAGATCTCCACGCCGGTCCCGCCGCCCTGCGAGGTAAGCGTTATTCTTAGGTTTTCGCCCCAGGAGGAAGGCGTGTAGCCGTGGTTGAGCGACACGACAACACCGCCGGGCGTCGGCTGTTCGCCCAGAACGCCGTATTTCAGCCCCGCGGCGTAGATGTTCCTGATCTTTTCGAGATAATGATCCACCGGTCCCGGCAATACTCTTGAATCCCTGAATTTAGCTCCCATTTTTTCCACTCTCCTTTGTTCGTTAAAGTTTATTGAACGCGTATATTCTGTAATAGATCTCTTTTCTGCCTTCGGTTATAAGGTACTGCAGCCTGTCGCGCACCTCGGGGACGGAAAGCGCCGCCGGGTCCTTTTCGTAAACTTCAAGGTATTCGCGTATTATCGTGTTGGCGATCCCGGCTGTCTCCCGCTTTTTCGCGGTGCGCTCCTCCAGCTTCGCAATAACGTATTCTTTTCCGTCCTCCGGAGTAAACGAAATCTCTTCAAGCGCGTTGTACGCCTTTATCTGCTCGACGTATTCGGTGTATTCGTAGGTGTGTTTCATGGTCGTACTTTCTTTATTCTTTTTTTCTTGTCGCTTCTCACCCCGAAAACCGAAGATTTTTGGGGCAAAGGGGGATATCGAACACGAAGCGTATATCGAAAATCCGCTTGCGGATTAATATCGGCATATCGTTTCTACGCAAACGTTATTGACCGGACGCGGGATAATTATCCGTTATCCACAGGCGCCATTCTTTGTACGCAACGCTGAAATTAACGCCGAACGCCTCCGCAAAGGTCTTTTTTCCAAAGCAGAACAGACTTACCTGCCCGAACCCGTACGCTTCGTCCAGCCACGCAAGGAACGAGGCCGCCGTGAACGCCGTAAGCAGGGTGTCGCCCGGGTCCTGCGCCTGCGTGCGCAGAAACCCGGGTTCTTCGGTAACCGGCGCGCTTTCGCACAAACTGCCCCAGTGCGTAAGCCCTTTGTCGAAGCACAGACGGGCGCACGCGTCGTAAACGGTGCGGTAATCCGCGGGCGTTACGTTTTCCGGGTCGATACCGCCGGCTATGCACTGCTCGTAATAGGGGAGTTCCGGCACGATAGGCCATTTATCTGTAACTTCGGTATAGGGATTCAGGCAGGTGCCGACGTACCACGCATAGCCGAACTGCTCCCAGCCCACGGATCCGCCGTTCATAAGCGCAAGCAGATACAAAAACTCCCGGTGAGTTCCTCTTTCGTTGTATTTCAGCGTTATTTTATCCTCCGCCGCCGCGTATCCGTACGCCCGGTCAATATCTATCTCCACCGGAAGCTCCGCAAGTCCGGCAGGGTATGCTTCGCCTGCGTTTTCGCGCAGGTATTGCCTTATAAAACGCAGACTTTCCGCCGTTCTGTAAACCAGCCCGGGCAGTTCCGTCTCCACGTCCATCCCATCCTCGCGCAGGACCGCAAGATAAACGCCCAGTTTCAGATCTTCGCCCTGTACCTCCAGCCCGCGCGCGCTTTTTATTTCCTCCGGCAGCGTTATGGAAGCATAGTCCTCCGTTCCGCTAACGTAAACCGTTTGCGTGCGCGCGTCGTATTCCGCAACCGGAGCGCTTTCCGTAACCGGAGCGCTTTCCGGGGGCTGCGTATTTTCGGTTGTGTTTGCCGGCTCCGGCTCGCGCGCGGGGCTGCAGCCCGCCAAAGCGAAGGCAAGCATGCATACCGCAAGCAGCGCCGCGACTGTCCGTTTCATAGCGATTCTCCTTTTAATAATTGTGTGTTATGAAATCCTGCGCATTACTGCAGTTTATTGAACGCGTATATTCTGTAATAGATCTCTTTTCTGCCTTCGGTTATAAGGTACTGCAGCCTGTCGCGCACCTCGGGGACGGAAAGCGCCGCCGTCGCTTCCGGGCCGTAACGCGTGCCCGCTCCGGCGCGGAACTCCTCCGTCAACTGGTCTATGTTCTTGCCGCTGTTGTAAGGCCGCCCCAGAAAGTCCGTCGCGGCGTCGATGCTGTCCGCTATCGCAAGGATATCGGCGAACGGGCGGTTCTTGGTCTGCGGTATGTTCGGATAACCGCGCGTGCCGTCGTGCCAGAGGTGGTGGGTGCGCGCGCAGTCGCGTATGCACATAAACCGTTCGTCGCTTTCGTCCACGCGGGTGTAAACGTCGTCGAACCGCAGGGGATGCTCTTTTATAAGCGTGAATTCGTCGTCGGTAAGGCGGCGCATCGAGTTTTCGGTTATATCCGTCATCCAGAACTTGCCCAGGTCGTGGTACATACAGCAGTCGTCCAGCAAGGCGCGCATCTCCGCCTTGTGCGAGCATATATACTCCGCGTCTTTCCCCGCCACGCCTTCGAAGAATTCCGGCGTGCGTTCGACCATACAGTCGAATATCGCCCGGCTCATCTCGCGCACCATGGCGGTGTGGATGAACAGCGCCTTGTCGGAATAGATCGAAAGCTCCAGCACGGTCTCGGCGAAATCCTCGAACCTGTCGGTGTAGGAAGCGCAGGTGATATACTTCATCGGCACGGCGTTGAAGTGTATGTCGTTCACCGCCTTCGCCGTCTGGAGCAGGCGGGGAAGCGATTCGTCCAGCAGCTCCCTGCAGCGCGCGTGTATTTCTTCCCGCGTGAGCCCGCTGTATTTATACAAGTAGGTAAGGTAGGTGAAATCCACGTCCGAAAGCAATATTAACTGCAGGCGCGGGTCGAGCGTACGCGCCGTCTCCCGGTGGGCTTTCAGCTTGTCGTACAGCTCGTCTTTCGTGATGTCGCCCAGATGGAAGTCCGACATATCTATAAGCATTTCGATATGTATCGGCACCCCCATGAAGTTACGCCCGTTTTTAACGTCGTCGCGCAGGGCGTCCAGCATCGGAGCCACGCGCGGGCGAAGCGAAGCGATATCCGGCGTTCTGCCGTTATCGCGCTCGTGCACGCAGAAATCGCAAAAAGCGTTCACCGCCTGCACAAAGCAGTTCTGCAAAAGCATATCCGCGTAGTAAGGCGGCACGCTCTTCGCCCTCGGATCGTCGGTCGCGGGGGCGGGGATCTTTTTATCGGTCTCCGCAAGCTCCCGTTCGAGCGCGCAGGCGTTCCAGACGCGCTCCATATCGAACCCTTCCGCGTCGAACCCGCGGGACTGCACGGCGCTCAGCCGCGCGACCACCGTCATGAACTGCGCCCTGCGGTAGCCGGAAAGCCCGGCGAACCTGTCCTTTAACGCAAGCATATCCGGCGCGTAGGGCGAGCCGCTGAACACGCTGGAATGCAGCGCGAAAAGCGTTATGTAATAGTGGTTGCAGTTGTTTATCGCGCCGACCAACTCGTCGATATTCCCGGTCTTTTCGTAATACGCCTTGCGTATGCGCTGGGCGCGCAGCATTATCGCCGGATCGGGGCACTGGGTGTTGAACCCCTGCCCGGTCTGCAGCGCGCGGATAAAAACGTCCAGCTTTTCGGCGTCCTCGTCGGTAACGGCTTCCGGGTCTTTTTCAAAGGTTTCTATATATTCCCTTATCATCGTGTTCGCCGCATTCGCTATCTCGCGCTTCTTCGCGCTGCGCTCCTCCAGCTTTTGCAAAACGTATTCCCGGCTGTCCTCCGGCGCAAACGCCAGCTTTTCCAGCTCGTAGTATTCTTTAAGTATCTCGGCGTAATGCTCCGGTGCGTAGGTGTAGTTCATTTTTTCTCCTTTTCTGCCGTAACGTGCCGCCGTTCGGCATGCGTTTTATATTTGTCGCCGTTTTGTCCGCCCGCGCCGCGGGTCACCGCAGGCCCGCAAGATATTTCTTGTGCTCTTCGGTCACGCGGCGGCTTTCCAGCGCCTTCTGCACGGCTTTTTTATGCACCCATTCGTCCAGCGCGCGGTTTTCGAAGTACGGCAGAGTTTCTTTATATCTTTTCGCAAGCGCGGTCGCGAAAAACCAGGCGACCATCATTTTAAGGTAGTAATCCCCGCCGCGGACGGACGCCGCAAGCGCAAGGTATTCTTCGCGGAAAGCGTCGCCGAGGTATTCGTTCATCAGCATCCTAAGCCCGAACCTTGCGGTGTAAATGTGCTCCGAGGCGATCCATTCCTTAACGTACGGCAGCAGCTTTTCGCGGTTTTTCGCAAACGCCGCCGGAGTCGCCTGATCGGATACCGGCCAGCAATCGACGTACGGAAGAAAATCCCCGACGGCGCGCACGCAGGCATCAAAATCCTTTATCATCGCCAGAACGAAGAAGTGAATAAGGTCCTCCTCGTAGTATTTGTGCGGCAGATCGCGCAGAAAAGGATCCCTTTCGCCGCTTGCGAAAACCTCTTTGGCTATCCTGCGCAGCTCCGGCGTCCTCACGCCCAGTATCTTTTCGGGCGGGACGTTCGGAACGAGCTTTGCCTGAAACTCCCGGTATCCTTCGTCCTTCGCCGCGTTCAGTCTTTCGGTCAGGTCCATTATTTGCTCCCTTTGTATCCGTTGTTTAACGGTGGATATACATTCTGGTCAAATCGGGTTCGCCGTCGCCCTGCACCATACACAGGAATTCCCAGCCGTATCTTTCGTAAAAACCCGTGTGGTCGGTCACCAGATAAACAGGCGTTATGCCTTTCGCGCGCAGATCCTCCACCGCCATTTCGAGCAAACGCCCGGCTATACCTCTGCGGCGGTATTCCGATTCGGTATAGACCGCGCAGACGTTGGGGGCAAGGTCCTTCCTGTCGTGGAAGTCGTTTTCTATAACGCCCGCGCCGCCGATGATCTTATCGCCGTCCAGGCATAAATACCAGCCGTATTCCGTTTCGCCGTTAAGATACGCGTCCATACATTCAAGGTAAGCTTCCGCCGGAACGCCCCATTTGCCGTGGAACCATTCCGCCGCGGCTTCCTTTAGTCCGGGCTTTTCTCTTAACGTTATAAAAACGTATCCGTCTTTTGCTGTTTTTCCGTTCATTATATTGCCTTTCCGCTATACGATGGCTTTTTCTTCCGCGCGCCGTCAAAGGTCTTTATCAACGATATAATAACTGTGGTTTTCAGGCAGGCCGGGAAGCCGCCCGGCGACTTTATAACCGTTTTTCAAGAAGAAACCGACGTTCCAGTCGTATACCTCTTCGACGATGAATTTTACCGCGCCTTTTTCTTTTGCTTTCTTTTCGAAGTGTTTCAGAAGCAAGGTCCCCAGCCCTTTGCCGCGGTGTTTCTCATCTACCCATATCTTCCATATCCAGCCGGCGTCGGTACCGGAGACTCCCGCCGTTATCGCGGCGGCGACGTTTCCGTCTTCGTCCACCAGCTTTCGGTTTATCTTTATGTATTCGTGCCTCGGATTCAGAAAAGGCAGATTATACTCGTTCAGCTTATCGTCGAGATACTCGCCGTCTTCCTCGCCGCCGTCGGCAATAGCGTAATCCGTCGGTTTGCACGGCCTCTTCGCCCGCTCTTTGTCAAGGCGTTTATACATAGCGTAATCCTCGTGCCCGGCGGGATGGTACTTAACGGTCCCGAAGACCGTATATCCGTGTTTGAGATAAAACGGCCCGGCCTGGAAATCCCCGGTCTCCAGAAAAGAAAGATAACAGCCCCTGTCCGCCGCGATATCTTCCACGGCGCGGAGAAGGTTCGAGCCGAGTTCGCGCCGGCGGTATTTTTCGTCTACCCACAGATCGTCGACGTACAGACACCCCCACCCCGATACGTAAGCGGTGCATCCGGCGATAACGTTTCCGTTTTCGTCGGCTATCTTTTTGCATAAAAACTCTTCTTCGTCACCGAAGCCCTCCGCTTTCGGCACGAGCTCGAAATAATGCTTGTAAACAAGTTTTTCTATACGCTCCGAATCCCTTCGCGCGCTTTTTCTTAATCTGAACTTTTCCATGTCGATCCCTTTGGTTATTCTTTGCCGTCAAACCTGCCGAAAATCTCTATCACCGGCTCTGTGGTCATATGATTATGAAAAAGCCTTAAGTCTGTAATGTTCATTAATTCCTGACCAACCGTCATTTTTCCGACAGCCGCATCACCGATCATAAACAATAATTTCATTGGATACCTCTATAAATCCCGATTTATCTGTTTCCTCGTCAACAATACGACTGTCTCGACGTCATTTTCGGTGAGCAACAATAATGCTGTCACCATCCAATATCGGATTCATCCTGAAGACAATAATAAATACTTATAAAATGTGAGTTTCATAGATTCTTTTTCTTGGAGCAACTTGGACAACCTGTTCCTGCCAGTAACGAAGATGCAACCGGACTCCACTTTTTCCCACACCTCTTACATTGGACTTCTACCCGTTCACAAGCTTTCGTGTATTTGCCAAACACAATAATATTTGGATTAATGATGCTCATTTCTTGAGCAAATTGTTCTGGAGTCCTTCGTTGTCTTTTAGCTTGCTCCCGATACTTGCATTTTCTGCATCCTCTTCCTGTAAGCAGATTCATTGCTATCGGCGACCATTCATAGCCACAAGTTTTGCAATGAACATTCACTCTATTGTTGGCCCCATTGAAAGGTCCGATAACTTCGATGGTTGGAGAAACTTCAGATAAACGACGGACAAAATCGTCCGTACTCATTCTGAGTTTACGATTAACACTTTTTCTGCTACATTCAGGGCAATGCGAAGCGTTCCTGATTAGGTTATTAACAATCGGCGACCAAATATTTCCACATTTCTTACATCTTACTTTAATAGACTTGCCCATACCCTGATATATTCCTATTACCTCAATATCAGGATTAATCTCCATAATATTTGTAAGCGCCTTGTGCTCCATGGCTTTTTTCCTGCAAACAACGCAACCATACCCATGAAGAAGCGTGCTCGCATAAGGTTTCCATTGATGGCCACACTTTTTGCACCTTACAAGAATCCTTCTGTTGCTTGCGACATAGGATTCAAGAAGCTCAATATCAGGATTGATTTCGCTTAATTCCCGTAAATAGGTTTCCTCTGTTTTGGTTTGAGCTTTATGATAACATTCTGGGCAGCCGTATCCTGCTAACAAACCATGTGCTGTTGGACTCCACTTATGTCCGCAGAGTTTACATTTACAAGGAATCCTACTTGAATTACTTTTATATACTCCCAATATCTCTATATTGGGCTGTATCGCTGTCATTTTTTCTTTAAACTGATCAGTGGTCATCCTTCGCGAGAGGATGTAGGCCTTATCAGATATTGCATAAAACCTTTCATCATCAATCGTTTGACCTGTATTTATCATCAAGAAGATCTGGTTTACAACTCTTATGGAATCGTTGATATCCAAAGCAATATTATGAGAGTATGCTAGTACATCTTTTCCTGTTACAATATCCTCGCCGCAAGCATCATATATTCGTATAAGTCGGATTCCTTTTTCTTCACACAATTTGGCTTTCTTCAAGTCATTGGTAATCCTTTTTTTGTGGTAAAACCATGCTCCATACTCAATGGCCAACTTCATGTCAGGAACATAAACATCCAGTTCTGATCCAATAGTCTTTCTATCTCTGGAGACAACTTTGTCCTCTCCAAGGACCTCTCTAAATGACAACAGCAAGAATTGTTCGAAAAACGATGTTGCCGTATGGCTACAACTAGGGCATCCATTCCCTCTAAGCAATGAACCTGGTGTTACCGACCATTCATGTCCGCATCTCGAGCATCTGCATTTTATGTGTCGGTCTTGTCTTACATAGCTTTCTAGCGGTATAACATACGGATTTATTTCGGACAATCGTTGTATGAATGTTTCATTGCTGATAGCATGGCAGCGATCTGCACATTTAGGACATGGATGCTTATTATCTATTAAATCTCGTGGGCGAGACTCCCATTCATAACCACAAACGGAACACTTGCAGCGCAACTTTTCCCGTACACCCTTGTATTCGCTTAGGAGAATTGGAGGATACTCTTTTTTACCCAATTCTTCGTAAAAATTGTTGGAATTGATTTGATTCATTGATAAGACAGTACCATCACCAACCTGCTTTTTAACGATAGATAATCTCAATTTATTAGTGCAGGCTCTACAATAAGGTGTTTTTGTGGGTTTTAATAAATTACCTGGAAACGAATACTGTTTCTGACCACAATTACTACATACCCATTCAATTTTATGATTGTTACCTTTAAAAGTTCCAGTAACTATAAGATCCGGATGGATATATTTGAGTTCTTTTTGAAATTGTTCATTTCCCTTTTTACGATTCTCTGCTTGCTGAAGAAGAAAGCATTTTCTACATAATCCAGTTGCATCTGGTTTAAGAAGATTTGAAGGCAGCGAAAACTGACGTTCACCACAGTTTGAGCAGAGCCATTCAATTTTATTTGCAGAACCTGTATATGTACCAACGATCTTTATATTTGGATGTCTTTCCTGTATCTCTTTGATAAACTCTTCGTGCGTTTTCATACTTATTTTGTTCCATTTCCCACTGACTGTGATTTAATGACTTGCTCTATCATTCTCACAATCCTTGATCCTGTAATAGTCTTCAGCATCCACACCAATCTCGACATAGTCTTTCGGTTTCGCATTATTGTTGCTCAAGCAAACTACCGTCTCGACGTGGCACGAGGAAATGATATTACTGGCACATACCTCATACCTGTTCGCCCAATGCCGGATAGGAACATATCCACCGTTTTGGACACTTGGGTGTTCGCCCATGCAGGAACATATCGACAAACCGGAATCTATCTGCCGATTGAATTCTCTGCAGCATCGTTTCCTGTAAGCGACTTTGAAAATTTGTAATGGAAGTTATGCATCCCTTCTCTTGAGTAGAAACGGTGTGTATCCTTCCGAAGCTGGTTACAGGCCACTTCAATTTGCAGACAGCCAGACTCCTTCGCTATAAGACAGGCTTGCGCCAGCATATCTTTGCCAATCCCCTGATTTCTGTAGTCGGAAGCAATTACAAATTCCATAATCTCAGCAATGCATTCTGTATGGTGCAATTGTTCCTCAAAACGCAGATTCAGAACGCCGACAACAAATCCATCCTGCTCCCTGACCAGGTGATAGTAGTTTCTGTTTTCCAACTGCTTACGAAAAATATCTTTAAACCGATCAAATGGGAGTGCCCTGTGCTCCATATCGCAGATCAGATCATAAATCGATGCGCAATCGTTGATCGTTGCTTTTCGATACATAAGTTCTCCATTCCGTATATCATTTCCGATTTTTGCCCTGATGATGAGGTGACTATCCTGGTAATAGTAAAATCGTATTCTCGTTTTGCCAAAATAGTGGTTTCGTTGACTCGTTTTCGCAAAACAGTAAAATCGTTGACTCGTTTACCCCAAAAACAGTAAAATCATAGTCTCGCATAGGTTTTAGATATGTTTTCATACACATATCACTACGGTTTTACTGCTGGATTCCGTCTCCGGGCATTGAAGCCGGAAACCCTTTGATTTCAAGGCTTTTTAGCCCTCTTTCACTCTTTGTGTGTTAGTAATACTACCGTCTCGACGTGCCTTGGGACAATGGCGTGAATAAAAACGCTATTATCTACGCTGACCACACGCCCCCCCGGCGTCAGGAATATGCCGTTGACCGATTGCGTCAGGACGCCCGGATCGATTTCATTGTCCCGGCAAACTGGAATTTATCTCTTTTCCAGCACTTGGACGATATGGTCAGAGAAGCCCATTAGGTCAGGTCTTTCTGCAGTCGCGAGCAGATATTGGATCCATTCTTTGAAGGATGCTTCATTCATCGAATTTACAGATTTGCTGATGATCTGGGAGATGCCGTCCTGGGAAAATCTGCAGACTTTGTCTGCGTTGTTTTCCTGGCAGACAGCGTTGATTAGCTCGTCCACGACCATCATCGTATCCAGTATTCTTGAAGATCCCGTGTTTTCAGTCACGAGAGCGGTTTCTCTGTCATAACCGATCGTTGTAATCTCTATTGCCGGGTTCTCACTCATGAAGATTTCGTGGATCAGTCCTGCATCCTGCATGCAGAAGGCGATGAAAACCACACCGCCGGGCTTTGCAATCCGCAGCGCTTCGGCACAAGCAAGCTTCCGTTCTTCAAAATCTTTCAGACTGTATACGGGGCCCATGAGAAGAACAATATCATAGGCATCCTCGTTCAGGAAAGATAGATCTTTGGCATTTCCCTCAAATACGCTCACTTTACTGTTGCCGGCAAACAAAGACTTCATTTCTTCAACATAGCGAGGGGTGAGTTCTACTGCATCCACAAGGTAGCCTTCATCAGCCAGTGCTTTCGTGTAAGTTCCACCGCCCGCTCCGATATCAGCAATTTTAGCGTTTGGACGAAGGAATTTGTGCAAGTAGTGCATGGTTACGATAAACTCGGTTTCGTTTGCCTTTGTATAGGTCAGACGATTCTTCTCGGGAAAACCGGTATATTGTTCGATTACTTTTTTCTCTTGATCATGCGACATAATCTCTTTCCTTCCTGATAAATCCAGATTTCGCGATATCTCAACAAACTCCGATTTACTTATTCCTTTGTCATCAATACTACTGTCTCGACATGATCCGTATTCGGGAACATATCCACCGGCTGGATTTTTCTCACTTTGTACTTGTTTCTAACAAAAAAAACCAGGTCGCGCGCAAGTGTTTCGGGATTGCACGAAACGTAAACGATCTTATTCGGTGCAAGCGTACACACGCTTTTCATAAAACGCACCGTGCTGCCCGCGCGCGGCGGGTCCATGATCACAAGATCCGCTTTTTCGCCGCTTTCAGCCATCTCATTCAAAAAAGCGGCAGCGTCCGCACATATAAACCGCATATTACGTATACCGTTCAGCTTCGCGTTCTTTTTCGCGTCGGCAACGGCATCCGCGTTCAGTTCTACCGAAAACATCTCTTCACAACGGTCCGCACACAGCATTCCTATGGTTCCTACGCCCGCGTAAGCATCTACGGCACGGCGCACCTTTTGCTCGCCGGCGAATTCGAGCACGGTCCCGTATAACAGCTTTGTGGCCTCATAATTGATCTGGTAAAACGACTTCGGCGAAATGATAAACTTTTTTCCGAGCAGTTCATCGGTGATATATCCGCTGCCGTATAAAACGGTTTCTTCCTGCCCGAGAACAAGGCTTGTAAACCGGTTGTTGAAGCTTTGTATAATCGTTGTGATCTCCGGGTGTCTGCGCAGAAGTTCTGCGCAGAACGCGTTTTTGGATTTGAATTCTCTCGTGCCGGTAACAAGAACGACCATGATCTCCCCTGTGCCCTGCGCAACTTTTACAAGCACGTGACGCAGAAAGCCGGTTTGCGTATTCTCGTTGAATACCGTAAGTTTGAAGTCTTTAATCAAAGTCCGCACGGTAACGATGACGGCGTCCGCACGCTGGTCTTCAAGCAGGCAGCTGTCAACTTTTACAATATTATGCGTACTCGACTGATAAACGCCGGATATGATCTCTCCGCCGCGCGTTCTGCCGAACGCGGCCTGCACCTTATTGCGATAATAAAACGGCTGCCCTGTCGTCAGGATCTCTCTTACGTGACCAAACCTGCCCAAAAGCCGGATCGTTTTTGCCTGCTTGAAAGAAAGCTGCTCCTCGTACGTAAGATTGGTTAGCTGACATCCGCCGCATTTTTTGCTTACCTTACATGGAAAAAAATAGTCCTTCATCAATCCGCACCAAAAAGCGGCAAGCCTGCACTTGCCGCTTCCAATTTTTTATTCGCCTTTCATTCCAACCAGCTCCTGGGTTCCGTTGAACGCATCCACGGAGAGCTTTACGGAATCAAAGATCGCCGATTTGATATCATCTTCGGTAACGCCGAGAGATACCGCCCATTTTTTATCGATAAACGTATTCATGCACATGATCTCGGCAAGCTGAACGGCGTTGATGCCGCCCTCAACGTTTCTCTTTTTATAGTCCTTAATCATTTTTACGCCGTACATTTTGAACATCCATTTTGCGATATGAATGATCTTGCGGTTCGGCGTTCCCATCGCTTCATGTACGATCTTAAGAAAATCGTCCCAGGTAAGGTTATAATAACCGATGGGGTAAGCGTTGCCGCCTTTATTGCGTTCCGCGGCGCCGACGATGCTCTGCGCCACCTGCCGCACCGTTACCATCGTAGTGCCGCCCTTGGGATACATGGTAATGTGGCCGGATTTATCCATGTTGTGGATCTGCTCGATCAGGATGACCCAAACGGGCTTTCTGCCGGGCTGCGTTCCGAAGATATAAGGCAGTTCGAGGATAGCTACGTTTGTTTCCTTATCGGCAAAGCTCAGCGCCACGTTTTCCTGTTCAATACGGCTTCTGATGTACGGATGCCACTCCGTAAGCTGCAGATCGGGGCAGGTCTTTGCGAAATACGAGAAATAGGAACCGAGGATCACGTTGTTTTTGATTCCCGCTTTTTTCGCGAGGGTCAGAAAACGGCGAACGGGCTCAATGTTGTATTTTTTATAAGCATCATATACCGGCGCAGGGAATTCCACGCGCTCATCCACGCCGGCGGCAAACACGAAAGTATCCGCGCCCTGCATCATTTCAAGCAGCTCGTCGTCGCTCATTTCCAGATAATTGCCCCATTTCAGGTCCATCTCTTCCGGGATCGGCGCGCCCACGGGCAGCGGCGGCAGCGCGATAGAGGTTACCTCATAGCCCTTGTCGATGAACATCTGTGCGGCAGCGCAGCCAAGCAGCCCGGTGCCTCCGATCATAAAAACTTTCATTTTCTCTTTCTCCTTTTATTTAAGATATTTGTTAATATTTCTTTGGTGTTCTTCCGCGGTAACGGCAAGATGGATCTTACCCTCGGAATCGTGCAGGAAGTAATAATACTCTGTTTCC
>JAEEGL016939195.1_pt1 | contig 31023 bp, 46 predicted proteins | sample 9134231 | NCBI WGS metagenome assembly JAEEGL01 (sample SAMN16246548, study PRJNA631951) | gut metagenome | biome: gut microbiome; feature: rumen; material: fiber-attached | host: Bos | place: Iran: Karaj | collected 2018-10
CTGATATACACGTTCTTCAAAGAGCACGGCACCGTGGATTCGGCGCTCGTGGGAGATTGCAACGTGCTGGGCGAGTGGTACTTCACCCCCGAGAGGCTGGTGAAGCCGATGCTCGCTGCGGATATGGCGCTTATCTTCTGACGTGTCCGCATTTCCGTAACCTATTGATTAACAAATAACGCCGTGCGCTCCCCATTTTTGGGTGCAGGCGCGGCGCAGGTATGCCTATTTCTGGGTAAGCGTATCAATGATCCCGAGCAGCCGGTCCTCGCGCTCCTTCGCCTGGGCGAGCTGCTCGCGGAGCTGCGCGTTCTCCATCGCCAGCGCCTGGTCGCTCGAGATAGTCTGGATCCCTGTGGATCCGCCGGCGACGCTCTGCGACTGGTGGATCCGGACGCCAGGATGGATAAGGACGCCCTCGCCAGTGAGAAGAAACTCCAGATCGAAGCCATAAACGTCGGCCAGCCTCTTTGCAACCTTCTTGCTGATTCCGAAACGGCCGGATAAAATACTCGAGACGGTACCGGAGTGGAGTCCGAGCACCTCGCAAACCTCCTTTTGTAGGATGCCATTCTTGTCGAAATATTCGCGCAATGCGTCACTTTGTCTACTCATAGAAAAAATCTTTGAAAAGTTTGGAAAAACAAAAAAAATAACTATCTTTGTAGCACCAAACGCAAACAAAATTAAAATAAATTTTCAAATAAATCAAACATTATGACACAGCAAGAATTTGAGCAGCGCATCGGCACGGAGGTCGCCACCTCCACTTTCGACTTCGCCAACCGGGTCTACATGGCCGCCGGAGAGATGGACAAGGACAGCTTCTGCGCCGACTGGAAGCAGACCGACCTCACAACCTCGAAGATCGTGAGCTACCTCACTCAGGCGATCGAGGATCTCAAGGGCGCTCTTCATGGCGCCTTGCAACTACAGGACGACCTCTCCTACTTTATCGCAGACATGGCCCACCTGGCCTTTAGTGGATGTAAAATCGGCCAAGATCTCCGCAGGAAAGCCGTCGAAGTCCTCGGGAGAAAGGCCTACCTCAAGTACATCCTTGCTTCGGGCTACGGGCTTGAACAGTATGACCGCGAGGATCTCATCAACATCCTCGAAAAGTAAGTTAAACCCGGGCCCCTCCGGGCCCCCATACCCCCCCCCAAAAAAAACCAATGATGAAAGCAGAATATACATTCCACACCTGCGGCCCGGACATTATCGCTCGTGTGACGCCTACAATGGACGCACTCGGGGACCAGCCCTGGCGCGTCGAGCTTATCGACCCGGTGGACAATACCATGATCGCCGAGGGTCAGTTCTATGAGGCCAGCAGCGCCCTGTCTGCGGCTTCAGAGGCCGTCGACCAATGGCTCAGGAATAACGGATTTAACACCTCATTCATAGTACAATAATGGAAAAGAAACACAACATAGCGGCCTTCGCGGTCCGCAACGCGGACGGCAGCCTCCGAGAGGCCGGCGTCATCGAGTTCAAGGAACTGACCAACGCGATCCAAACGACCATCAGGACCCTCAAGCAGGAAGCCGCTCAGGCTATGATGAAGGATAAACCGGCCGGCGGTTATCGCATCGTCGACGACTTCACGGGCGGCCTGATCGAGATTTTCACCGGCGAGATGCACATCGACTACGACGCGCTCACAACCTCCATCGACACGCTCCGCGAGCAATTCGACGTCCCGCTCTGCGAGGCGTGCGTCAAAGAAGCGAAGAAGATGAAGGAGGTCGTCTCCATCGCGCTCAAACCCAACCCGACGAGATCATGACCGAGTCGAAGACCTGCGCCACCTGCGCGAACTTCCAGCCCAACGGCGGGATCCTGAAGATGGGCTACTGCATGGCCGAAAAATGGACCTACCGCAAGCCTACGCAGTCCTGCCGGGATAAGTATACGCCAGGAGTCCCGAACGACTCCGACGGCCAGGGGAACCTCTTTTATACCACGAAGCCATGACCGACATCCAGCTCACAGCCGCAGAGGTCGCGCAGGTCCACCTGCGCCTATGGCGGATCCAAAAGGAGGCGGGCTCCAAGTCCACCAAGATCTACAACCAGGCCCGGCTGCTGCTCCTGCTCTTCAAAAAGGCGGAGCGGCGCCAGGCCAAAGCTAAGACACCCTAACCATGAAGCCGACCTGGAAGATATACGACATCGAGAGTTGGGAGCACGGCGTCGCCGGCTGCTCCCCCAGGAGCTTCCCCGTGCCGACTGACCGCTTCCTCTGGAACAACTGCGGCGTCTGCACCAACCCGCACGTCCTCGGCGTCGCCGCGAAGTCCTGGAGGATCGGGATCTACACCGCCAAAAACAAGAGGGGCCGCTGGGTCGCCGGGAGCGATGTTTCCTTCATGACGGCGGGCCATTGCCGGGGAGCCCTAAACGCCGATGCGGACAGCTTCCCCGAAGAGTGGGGAGCCAGGTCCATGGAGCTCCGTCGTGTTGCTCATTGGATAGAGATCTACATGAACCCGGAGACCGCGTCCTACCCGATCCCAGGGCCTCATGCGCGCGAAGCTCTGCGCCTGATCTCCCAGGCAATCGAGGACATCGAGCCGAAACGGATGCCGGTCTACACACAGCTCTCTCTCTTCGACTGAAAATTTTTTTGCCCGATAGTCTTTGATAATCGAAGAAAATAACTAATTTTGCAAAGAGAAACAAAACAACGCAAAGAAATGCAACTCTTACAACTCACCGACACCGAGCGCCGTCGCGCATCCGAGGACCAGCGGATCTCCGCCGAGTTCAAGACCCTGCGCCGCGCCTACCCCGATGCCTCCGACTTCCGGATCATCCGCACCCTGGCCAGCTCCGGGCGCTACCAGTCCAAGTCCATCGCCGGGATCCGCAACGCCCTGGTCCGCACTGAGACCATCAAACCCGCCCGCCGCTCGTAACCATGGTCGCCGTCCTGCCTGACTCCTTCGACGTGCGCGGCACCTACACGGCCCGCCAGGTCTGCGACATCCTGCAGATCGGTACGTCCACGCTCACGCGCTACGTCCAGCGCGGAGCCATACGCAGGGGACACCGGCCCGGATCCTCCGTCGCCGTCTACTCCGGCCGAGACGTCCTCAACCTCCACCGTATCGTCTACTAACATCAAAGCACATGAAACGTATCCTCACCAACACAATCGCGGCCCTGGCGGTCGTCGCCGGCCTCGTCATCGGGGCAGTGGGCCACGGCCTTCTCGTCTGCCTCGTCGCCCTCGCCCTCATGTACGCGGGCGCCCTCACCCTCATCAGCAAGAACACCGACTGGTTATGGCACGCATGATCACCCGGCACTTCGCCGTATGCTACAACGCATACTGCCCGCGCAGCAGCCGCACTCGCGTCACCGCCCGGACCCGCGAGGAGCTCTGGGTGAACATCTACGAAGCGCAGGAGCGCGGCGAGCTGGGTGACGTGATCGAAACCGGCCAGGAGGAGATCGAGGATCCCGAAGACAGGAAGGCGCGGATGAGAGAGATAGACAGGATCCTCATGACGTCCTGCCCCATGCCGGACGACGAGGACCTGAAGCTGCAGCTCGCGGCGAAGGCCGTGGATCCGTCCGACTGGGACGCCGTAATGGCCATCGACGAGACGAAGGCGCGGGACCGCCGGGTCCGCGAGAGGATCTACCAGATCAAGATGGACAAGGTAAACACATACTGGAAGCATACGCCGTGACGGCGTACCGGGCCGAGAGCGTGATAGAACTTTTTCATAGCATAAGTAGGTTTAATTGGTTTTCCCAGGGTGGATGGCCCGGCGCCCGGGGTTTTTAGAAGTAAGTAGCAACAAACCCGGAGCGGTGTGATGGTCGCAACGCCCGGTCGGGGGAATCTGGTGAAGCTGTAACCCCGGCGCGAGGAGGTGGAGGTTCGAGTCCTCCCTCTCGGGTCCAAGAAAATAAGCCGCCCGGCCACGGGGGCACGGACGGCTCAAACATCAAAGCACACAAAAGTATGGAGAAAAATCCACAAAACCAAGAAATTCAGCCGGCCGACACCCTGGCGTGGTGGAAATCATGGCAAAGGGTCGACGATGCGAGCTGCCTGAAGCGGATCTCCGGGGGCAACCTCAACGGCAAGACCGACATCAACCCGGTCTGGCGTATGCGCAAGCTGACGGAACTCTTCGGGCCCGTCGGCTTCGGCTGGAATGTCCGCGAGGTCGAGCGCTGGACCAGCGAGGCCGCCGGCGAAATCGGCGCCTTCGTGAAGGTCCAGCTCCGGATCTGCCTGGACGGCAAATGGTCGGAGCCCATCGAGGGCACCGGCGGATCGAAGCTCTGCGGCAAGGGCCGCGGGGAAGGGCTCAACGACGAGGCCTGGAAGATGGCCACCACGGACGCGATCAGCGTCGCGTGCAAGAGCCTCGGCATGGCCGCGGACGTCTACACCGGCCGCCAGTCCCACAACAACAACGACGGCCCGGACTTCGGTACGAAGTACGAGCCGCGGAATTACGCCCCACAAGGGCCGCGAAACGCCCAGCCGGGCAACTATACCGGCGGGGGCTCTTACGGCCGCCAGCGGGCCCAGAATGCAGCGCCAGCGCAAAGTTATCAGCAGACCCCGCCTCCTGCGCCCGCTCCGGCTCCGGTATATCAGCAGCCACAGCCGCAGCCGGCACCGGCTCAGTCCGCGAAGAAGACGCACATTATCTACTCAACGGTGACCACCGGCCGCTGCCGCAGCATCATCGCAGCCCAGGCCCGTCATGACTTCGACGACCTCGTCGACTGGCAGGCAGGCCTCGACGCCATCTGCGCAAAGTATGACGTGGATCCTGACGCGCTGAAGGAAATCGAGCAGCGCGCAGTAGCGCTTCGCCAAGCCAATCAACAGCAGCAGATTGACAATCTCAACCTCAACTTTCAGTAAAGATGAAGAGCGAAGACTACATCGTCATCCAGGGCTGGATGCGTGACCTGGGCCTGCCCGACAAGGCGCTCATGGTTTACGCCATGATCTGGGGATATTCGCGGGACGGGCGTAGCCGGATGCGCGGTACCGCCGCCTATATCGCCAAGTGGGTCGGATGCGACCCCCGCCACGCCCAGCGACTCGTGCGCCAGCTGGAGGATCTCGGTCTCATCGAGCACGAGGTTGTCGTCACGCGGAAGGGCGTGGTGACCGAGTTTTGGGCCGTACTCCCTGAGGGCGCGACGAAGCCCGCGAAGGGCTCAAGGAGCAAGATAAACTGGAGCGGGAAAAGGACTCGAAATGTCGTAACCCCTTACGACACTGATGTCGTAACCCCCCATAAGGGTATCAAGGTATTCAAAGATAATACAGGTGGTGGTGGTAAAAATACCGCGCGCTCACGCGCGAAAAGCACCACCACCACCGGATTTTTATTTGAAAATGAAATTGAAATACCGGCTCCGCTGAAGGCGTCGCCGCTCTTCCAGGATGCCTGGGCGAAGCTGCTGCGACAGCCCGGCTGGACCGAGAAGACGCCGGAGGCCCTGGAGATCGTGCTCGGCCGCCTCGACGAGGTCAACGACCCGATACAGGCGGCGTGGTGCTGCCTGAAAGCCATCGAGAAGGGCTGGGACACGATCAAGGATCCCGGCAAGATGTTCAACGACGACATGGATGAGGCGATCGCCTTCATCGATGCCCACCAAGATACGACCGCGCTATGAATAGAGTCCCCCAGATAATTGCCGCGATGAAAGGCCGCCAGGCCGCCGCGGTCAACGACAGCCGGATGCGCGACGCGGTCCGCCTGAAGCTGGAGCAGCTCGCCAACGTCCAGGTCCGGCCCCTCACGAAGAGCGCCATCGCGAGCTACGCCGTCGCGGTCTGCCAGGCCGCCGGCCGGACCATCATCTTCGAGGACGAGGTCCTGGTCGCCCTGGAGATGGGCGCCGCCGGCGAGTTCGACGTCCCGCCTCAAATCAACCAGAAGAACGTCGCCGCCTGGGTGACGGCCTACGTGGTGAGCGGAGACCGTCGCGCCGCCCAGGAGCAGATCTCGCTCAACGCCGCCCGCGACCGCCGCCGCATGGACTCCGTGACGGCCGCCGAGCAGCGCGAGGACTTCGAGCGCAACGGCCTGCGCCGCGCCTGGACCACCTTCATCGAGGAGGGGTCCTGGACCTTCATCACCGGCTACGGCGCCGCACTCTACGACCGGATCGGCCGGCAGGCGGTCCGCGCCCTGCTGCACTCCGGCCAGGTGGCCGACGCGAGGGTGACCGCCCTGGCGGCCGTCCGCCGCGAATATCCGCAGAAATATCGCAACGCCCCCGAGGGCGAGATCGAGGCCACCGACGTCTTCAAGATGCACGCGAAGGCCCAGATGGCGCGCGCCTACTTCGAGGAGCTCCGCCGCCGGGGCCTGGACATCACCGACAAACCAGCACAGCTATGATCGCAGTATTGAAAGTCCTTGCAGTCATCGTCGCCGCCATCGTCGGCGTGGCTGCCGCTGTAGTGCTCGGGATCTTCTCGCTGCTTCTCCTCGGCACCCTGGAGCGCGACATCGACAAGGAGGTGGAGCTATGAGCCGATACAAGACCGACCTGACTGGTCAGCGCTTCACGCGCGTCACCGTCCTGGGCTTCGCCTATTCCAATAAGCAGGGCGCCTTCTGGCGCTGCCGCTGCGACTGCGGGATCGAGTTCGTCACGCTGGGCTCCTCGCTCCGGCTGGGCAATACCCGCAGCTGCGGCTGTCTTCGCGTCGAGCACGCCCGCACCAACTGCCCCTGGATGCACGCCAACACGAAGACCGCCGTGCGGGTCACGTCGCCCGACGGCACCGTCCGGCGCTGCGAGTCCATGGTCCAGGCTGCAGCCGTCGTTGGCTGCTCCAAGTCTACCATCTCCCGCCGGTGCTTCGACGGGAAACCTTACAACGGATTCACCATTTCAAAACTCTAATATCATGTCAAATCACATTGGGAAAAAGGTCATCGTCCGCGCGGACCGCGCTGGCGTGTTCTTCGGCACTCTCGCCGAGAAGAACGGAACGGAAGTAGAACTCACCAACTGCCGCCGCATCTGGTACTGGGATGGGGCCGCATCTATCTCGGAGTTGTCGGTCAGCGGCGTGACGAGGCCGCGCGAATGCAAGTTCAGCGTTCCCGTCGAGGAGATAACCGTCACCGGGGTGATCGAGATCATACCCTGCACCGAGAAGGCCGTGGCATCCATTGAAGCTGTGCCCATATGGAAGATGTCAAGATAATCGAGGACTTCCTGCGCGTGCGTCCTACCGGCTCCGGCGACGGCTCCGGCTCCGGCTCCGGCTACGGCTACGGCGACGGCTACGGCGACGGCTCCGGCTCCGGCGACGGCTCCGGCTCCGGCTCCGGCTACGGCTACGGCGACGGCTCCGGCGACGGCTACGGCTCCGGCTCCGGCTACGGCTACGGCTACGGCTACGGCTCCGGCTACGGCTACGGCTACGGCTACGGCCTGAAGACCTACAACCGCCGTCGCGTCTGGTATATCGACGGAGTGGCCACCCTCATCGACAGCGTCCACGGAGACCTGGCGCGCGGCGAAATAATCCACAGAGACCTAACCACGGAGGACTGCTACGTCGCCCGCATCGAGAACGTCTGGGCGCACGGCACCACCGGCCGCGAGGCCGTGGAGGCAGCCCAGGCGAAAGCCCTGGAAGAGTCGCCACAGGAGGAACGGGTCGCCCGCTTCGTGGCGCAGTTCCCGGACCCCGACGAGCCGGTGCCTTTCTCCACACTCTACAACTGGCACAACATCCTCACGGGGTCCTGCAAGATGGGACGCAATTCCTTCGTCTCCGAGCATGGCCTTAACAGGGCGGCCGACTACACGCCCCGATATTTCATCAACATCACCCGCAACGCTTACGGCCGCGAAGCCATCGCCCATCTGGCCGGGGCCTACGGGATAACACCTGGAAACGAATGAAACTGAAACACACCCAAGCGAAGAAGGCCAACCGGATCTCGGCCTTTCATGACAACGGCACCTTCGGGACGCGGAGCAAGCGCCGCGCCCTGAAGCGCGACCACCTCCAGCCCAAAGTGCCGAAGACCTTCGGCTGCATGATCGTCCGCACCCAGCGGATCTTCCTGAAGCATGACCGCTTCGGCGCCCCGATCTATCGTACCATTAAACACGCCGCCGCGGCTGCGGACTGATTCATGATCTTCATCGGAATCGACCCCGGCGTCAAAACCGGCCTCGCCATCTGGGACGGAACCGCCAAGCGCTTCCTGTGCGTGGAGACCGTCTCCATCGTTGAGGCGATGGCGCACATCAAGCAGATAGACCCGCACCAGATCGCCGGCATCTTCTTCGAGGACGCCAAGCAGCGCCAGTACCTACCGCAGGAGCGAAACAACTCCGAGTACCGCGGCAAGCTCATGGGCGCCGGATCCGTGAAGCGCGACTGCCATATCTGGCAGGAGTTCTGCGCCTACTGGCACATCCCATGCGTGAAGGTTCCGCCCCGCAAGGGCATGACCAAGTGGACCCAGGACGCCTTCGAGAATGTCACCGGCTATAAGGGGCGCACAAGCAACCACGCACGAGACGCCGCCCTGCTGGTCTTTGGAAGGACAACCTTCAAACCCTCATAACATCAACGCACAATGAAAAGGAATTTCAACCCCAAGAGCGGCTTCGTCACCGCTTCCAGCATCGCCCAGTCGGTCCGCTTCGGCTTGAAGGTGGAGACCGGCCGCGATGTCGACATCTACAACCGCGAGGTCTACGCCGCCGCCCGCACGCTCCGCTACCGGATGCAGAAGCATGACTTCCCCAGCGGCGCCCGCATCGCCTTCAGCCCCCAGGAAGCCGAGTCCCTGCGCGACTACCTGCTCCGCTCGGCGAAGGCCGACCCGGTGCTCGAGCTCGAGGTCAAGCCCGCACCCGCGCCCGACCCGAAGGCCCTCACCGACGAGCAGATCGTCGCCGAGGCCACACGCCGCAACCTCTACCTGGGCAACTGCCTCGCCGAGGCCACGCCCATCCAGCTCAAGCAGGCCCTCGAGGCCCGCGGCTACACCGTGGACGCAACAAGAATGGAGCGGCTATGACGGCGAAAAAGAAAGACGCGCCTGTGGGCGTCGATATCTTCTACCGCGAGATCTTCGCCGGTGATACCGTCCGCGATGCCGACGGCAAGGAATACACCGTCGACGGACGCGGATGGGCGCGGCCCCTTGACGGCGGATCCGGCTGCGGCTTCAAGCGCCTGAAGGATCCGGTCTTCGTTGCCGGACCTGCGAAGCCGGTCCCAGCGGATCCTGCACCCGTCGAAGCGAAGCCGGCACCGACGGCCCCGGTATCAGATCCGGCATTTGACCCGGCACCTGTGGAGCCGGCGCCCCAGGCCGAGGAGCTTCGCCCGGTACACAGCCCCCGCCGCGTGAAGACAGGCGGCAAACCCAACACCACCGGACACTCGCAGCTCTGCGCCTTCGCGCAGCGCCACTTCGTCCCGGCGAAGGTCGCGCGCCAGATCCTGCTGGACCACGGCATCCCCGTCTACACCCGAGGCAAAAACACCAAGACCCACTTCCCCTCGGAGCGGATCGAGGAGGTCCGCCAGCTGCTCGACGACTGGGCCGCCGCTCATCCGGAGATGCACAAGGACAAGGTCGTCCACACCCGCCTCAGCTACATCGCCAGGAAGGCCGGTATCTCGATGCGCGAGCTGCACCGCCGTTGTCTTGTCGCTGGGATCCCGGTCATCTCGGATCCGGCCTACAACAAGTCCGTCCACCCGCAGGACGCCCTGCGGGTGCTGGCCCTGGCGAAGGGCGAGCCGATGCCGATCGTCGCGATCGAGCCCGCCGAGGTCGAAGAGATAAGAGACGGTGCCGGAGTCATCATCGTCCCTCCTATCCAGAAGTTTAGCGATGACGAGATATTCCAGGAAGCGAAACGCCGCGGGATCTGGCCGGACGACACGCCGGTCCAGTTTGCCGAGGCGTCCGATCAGTACCTCGCAGACGAGCTGCGCCGCCGCGGCTTCCAGCTCACCTGCGTCAAACGTATCGAGCTATGAGCAACCTGACCGTCATCGAGTGCGAGAATGAGGTCTTGCGCCACAAGCTGAAGGAGCTGCGCGAGCAGACCCTATCGCTCTGCGAAACCATCGACCGGTACGTCCGCCAGGAAGCGCTGCGATCCGAGCTGCTGAACACCAACAACGCCACGCGCGCCGTGGCGATGGCCAAACGGCGCTGACATGACACGCCAGGAGATCGTCGAGCAGGTTGCGAAGGAGAAGCGGGTCGAGCAGTTCATCCGCAACGTCGCACACGTCAAGGACCTGCCGCCCGACCTCCAGGACCTCGCCCAGATGGTCTACCTGGCGCTGCTGACATACGATGAGGACAAAATCGTCGACCTATGGGAGAACGACGAGCTCGGATTCTTCATCGCACGAATAGTCACCAACCAGTACCGGTCCAAGGACTCGCCCTGGCGCGACATCTTCCACCGGCACGGCATACACTTCTACGACATCGAAAACTACAAGCACAAGCTATGACCCGCAGCATGGAAACCCCCGAGCACGTCCTGATCCGCGAGTTCCGCGAGATCCGTAAGGACTACGCCTACGATCCGAGTATCTTCAACGACGAGGATGCCCGGGTCCGCCGCGTCAAGCAGGTGATCATGCTGGAGCTGGATCCGGTGGACCGGGTCCTGTTCCTGATGTACGTCGACTGCGGCTCCCTGCGCAAGCTGGGCAAGCACTTCGGCGTGAGCCACACCACTCTCGCAAAGGAGATCCGGCGGATCAAGCAGGAAATCATCGACAAGCTATGATCATCTACGCCCAGCTCCCCATCGTCGCCGCCATCGTCGTCTACATCGTCGACGTCTCCGGCTTCACCGATTCCTGGAAGGCCGCGCTCGCCGCACTCATCAAGCGGCCGGCCTGGGCCCTCAAGCCCATCAAGCCCTTTGACTGCGGGCTCTGCATGACGTGGTGGTGCTGCCTGATCTGGGCCCTCATCAAGGGACAGCTCACCCTGCTCACCGCAGCCGAGGCCGCACTGCTCAGCAGCCTCTCGATTCCAATCGGGCAAATTTTGGTATTTATACGCGAGGCCCTCAGCTGGATCCTCGACAAAATCACACCAAGGATATGAACTTCACAGACGAACAATTCAACGCCCTGGCTCCCTTCGAGCCAAAGTTCGAGACCCTCACCCGGGCCCATTACGTCAGCTACGTCGGATTCCGCAACGCCAAGCGGATCGACGACATCCTCAAGGCCGCCGGCATCGTCCCGGCCGGCCAGCGCACCAACTACGCCTGCGCCGACTGCGTGAAGCGGCTCGTCGCCAAGGCTGCCGCCGCCTGGTTCTCCGACAAGGAGGCCCGCATCGCCGCGGCACAGGAGAAGGAGGCCGCCAGGGCCACCGCCGAGGCCGCAGAAGACGCACCGAAACCCAAGCCGGCCCCCAAGTCCGCCAAGACCGACAAGGCCCCCAAAACGGCCCCGAAATCAAAAACCCCAAAGAAATGAAAAAAAGCAAGATCACGAACGTGGCCGTCGACCGGCTGCGGATCAACGAGGGGCAGCTCGACTGGCTCCCCAAGAATCCCCGCCAATGGACGCAGACCGACATCGACCGGATGGCTGCATCGGTGGACCGCGACCCGGATTTCGCTGAAGACCGCCCGGTTCTTGCGGTCTACGCCCCGGACGGCGCCCTTGTCGTCTTTGCTCACAATCTACTCACCAAGGCCGCCCAGATCAAGGGTCTCGCCACGCTTCCGGCCGTGATCTATGAGCCTGAAACCGACGAGGACCGCGAGACGATTGTCCGCCGGGCCATCCTTGACAACGGATCCTTCGGTTCCTGGGACACCGACATCCTCGCCAACGACTGGAACACGGACCCCTGGCTGCTGGAGCAGTGGGGCGTCCCCGACTGGATCACCGGGGGAGTGGGCCAGCAGGAAGGCGCACCCGGATCCGGCGACAGCTCCGCCAAAGAGGACGAGGACTTCGACCCCGACGCGGGGATCCTCGTCCGGTGCAAGCCCGGCGACGTCTGGCAGCTCGGCGATCACCGCCTGATGTGCGGAGACTCGACCGACTTGGAAACCGTCAAAGCCCTCATGAACGGGGGGGGAGTTAGCTGATATGGTATTCACGGATCCGCCCTACGGCGTCGCGATCGGCGACAAAAACAAGACTCTTCAATCCCTCCTGCCTTCTGGACGGATTGAAGAGAACATCGCCAACGACACCCTCGCGCCCGACGCGCTGTACCAGGTCCTACTGCCGGCCTTCGAGAACTTGCGCAAGTCCTGCAAGGAGGACGCCACCTATTACGTCTGCGCGCCGCCGGGTGGAGACGTCGGTCTGATGATGATGATGATGGCAGACGCCGGCCTCCGGCCGCGTCATCAGATCGTCTGGAACAAATCGTCCGCCACCTTCTCGCTGGGTCGGCTGGACTACGACTACAAGCACGAGGCGATCCTCTACACCTGGACCAAGAAGCACCACAACTATCGGATCTCTCCTTTCCGGACGTCCGTCTGGGACATCGAGAAGCCGCGCCGGTGCGACCTGCACCCCACGATGAAACCGGTGGAGCTCGTCTCCGCTGCGATGCAGGACGGATCCAGGGAAGGGGACATCGTGCTGGACCTTTTCGGCGGGTCCGGGACCACCATCGTAGCTGCCGAGCAGCTGGGTCGCCAAGCCCGGGTGATGGAGATTGACCCGCACTACTGCGACGTGATCCTCTCCCGCTGGGAGCAACTCACCGGCCGCGAGGCCATCAAACTGAATTGACATGAAACTCACACCCGCCAAGATCAAGGAGTGCGCCGAATGGGTCGAGAAGCACGGACTGCATCCGCAGCCCTGCGGGGCCTCCGTCGGCGACTTCTGCAAGGCCATGGGGATCGGAGAGCGCACCGCCTACCGCTGGTTCAATTTGGCAGAAGTGGCAGAAGCCCTTAACGCAGCGCGGGACAAGTTCGCCGCCCGGATCGTCTTCGACGTCGAGAACGCCCTGGTCAAGGCCGCGCTCGGCCTGGACGCCGAGGTCACCAAGGAGAAGGCCAAGGCCATCGACGACGTCATCCGCGAGTACGACCCCGCCACCGGCCGCCTGGTCCGTGAGCACAAGACCAAGAAGCTCGTCACCATGGAGGCCACCCGGGAGCGCCGCTACTACCCGCCCGACGTCAAGGCCGCGCAGTTCATCCTGACCAACATGGCCGCCGGCACCTGGCGCCAGAAACAGGACCTCAACCTCGGCGCGCAGCAGGGCACCTCCATCGAGATCAAGGTGGGGGACCCCGCCGCCGCGGACGGACTCCAGAAGGCCATCGACACCGGCGCGCAGCCCGCACCGCCCGCCGACGAAACAACGCAGGACTAATGCACACTACCCGCACCTTCGACAAGATCTGCGCCGCCCTCGGCAGCTCTCCCCGGTTCATCGACAACCGGGGCGGGGCCCGGTCCGGCAAGACCGTCGCCGAGATGCAGGTCGCCGCCATCCTCGCCCTCAAGGACAAAACCCCCACCGTCACCACCGTCGGATCCGACACCCTCCCGCACCTCAAGCTCGGAGCCATCCGCGACTTCAAGTTCGCCCTGGAGGACATGGGCTGCTGGGACGAGGCCCGCTGGTCCAAGTCCGCCAACTCCTACACCTTCCCCACCGGCTCCGTCATCGAGTTCTTCGGCGTCAACGACACGCCCGGCAAGGCCCTGGGACCGGCACGCCACCGCCTCATACTCAACGAGGCCAACCTCCTGCAGTGGGACATCGTCCGCCAGATGCTCGCCCGTACCTCCGGGCTCGTCATGTACGACTACAACCCCGCCGCGCCCTTCTGGGGGACGGAGACCATCCCGCTCCGCGACCGCTATAAGCTGGTCCACTCCACCTACCTGGATAACGACTACATCCCCGCCGAGGTGAAGCGCGAGATCGAGGCCAACAAGGGCACCGGCAACTGGTGGCGGGTGTACGGTCTCGGACTCATCGGCCAGGTCGAGGGCCAGGTCTTCGACTTCAAGGTCGTCGACGAGATGCCCGACCCGGCCGGCTTCCGCGAGAGCTGGGGGATGGACTTCGGCTTCACGCATGACCCGACCACCGTGGTCCGCACACTCATCCACACCGGCCGCCGCGAGATCTACGCCGACCTGCTGCTCTGGCAGACCGGGATGACCAACCCGGAGATCGCCGCCGCGCTCAGGGGCCTCGGCATCCGGCACCCCGGATCCGGCCCGACCGTCTGGGCGGACTCCGCCGAGCCCAAGTCCATCGCGGAGATCGTCCGCGCCGGCTGCAACGTCAAGGGCGCCGACAAGCGGGTCAAGGTGGCCGAGCAGCTGCAGGCCCTCCGTGGCTGGACGATCTACGTCACGCGCCGCTCCGCGAATATGCTCGACGAGGGCCGCAAGTACCTCTACAAGCAGCGTCCGGACGGCACCTATACCAACGAGCCCATCGACTTCTTCAACCATTCACTCGACGCCCTGCGCTACGCCTCCGGGCCTTATGTCCTGGCATCCGGGCGCGGCGTCTACAAAATCGGATACGCATGATTGATTCCTACAGCAAGCTCCCCCTCGGGATGTACCTCGATATCCGCGCACTCCAGGAGGATCCGGCCATCGACGAGACGGATCTCCGCGTCAAGGTCTGCGCCCTGCTCGCCGGGAAGACCGAGCGCGAAGTCCTCAACGCCCCCATCTCCGAGTCTGCCGCATGGTTCCGCGGCATGGCCTTCCTGAGCGACGAGGCACCCATCGCCCGCCGCATCGCCGACGCCTACCAGGTCGGCGGCTTCGACCTCGTCCCGACTACCGACCTGCGCAAGCTCACCACGGCGCAGTACTTCGACTTTCAGGCCTTCGCCCCTGGCGGTGAGGCCAAGCTGCCCGAGCTGCTCGCCGCCTTCCTCGTGCCCCGCGGGAAGACCTACGGCGACGGCTACGACGTGGTTGAGGTCCAGCAGGCCATCCGGGACGCCCTGCCCGTCACGGACGTCCTCGCCCTGTCCGCTTTTTTTTTGAGCAAGTACGCAGCCTTAATTCGCGCTACGCGATGCTCTTTGGCGACCATGAGCAGGACCGAGAAGATCCCGCAGAGGAAGGCGCTGATCAGGGAGATGCTGGCGAACCTGGAGAAGACGGTGCTGACCTTTTCACGGCTCGCTGGGGGTGGGTCAACTGCATTGACGGAGTGAGCGAGACGATGCGTTGCTCCTGGGACGACGTGCTCGCCAAGCCCGCCATTGAGTTCCTCAACGTGCTGGGCTACCGGCGCGACAAGCGGGCCCGCGAGGACGCGGCGCTGGAACAATGGAAACTGAAACACTGACGACATGGACCTGATGAACCTCACAACCCTGCAGGCCGCCCTGCAGGACCTCGCCAAGGACATCGCCGAGGGCTATAAGGACGAGCTCGAGCGCAACGACCACTTCACCACGATGCGGACGCTGCTGAACTCCATCCGTACCCAGGTGGTGGTGGGCGACTCCTACTTCGAGATTACGATGACCCTCATGGACTATTGGAAGTACCTGGAAGAAGGCATCCGCGGAGACCGCAACCCCAACAGCCCATACCGGAACCCCGGCTGGAAGGCCTACCCCTTCATCTCGCAGTGGATCGAGATCAAGCCGGTCATCCCGCGACCGGATGCGAAGGGCCGGATCCCGTCGCCGAAGTCCCTGGCGTACCTCATCACTCGGTCCATCGTCACGCACGGCACGCGCGGCACCCATGACCTCGAGAAGACCAAGGACGCCGTCATCACCGCCTACCGCGACCGCATCGAGGCGGCGCTCCGCCACGATCTCTACGATTACATACTCAAGGTCCAAAAGGCCTGAGACTGCACTCCAACCAAATTTTCCTGTTTTTGACATGGTTCCCCGGACGGCCGAGACGGTCCTCCGGGTTTTCGATTACAGCTGCGGCCCTTTCGGTATTTCATAGGCAAACGCCATTATCATGCCCATCGCTCCCATCTGGAAAGACCGCATCGTCACCCTGGACACCGGGGTGGATTATGCCGATTTTGAGATACACCTCACTGACGACACCGGCCCGCTCATCTACCAGGGCCGCGCCTATACCCGCCCGGGGGAGACCGATCCCGTCGCCAGGATCAACGACGTCTGCGCCGCGTACCTCGCCGGACCCTTCCCGAACCTCGGGATCCGCTTCACGCCCATGCAGGTCAGCGAGACCTTCTCCGTTGTGGTCGGCGGCTCCGAGGTCGACAACGTCACCTTCGTCAACGACTGGAGCTACGACCCGACGAAGACCTGGTCCGCCGGCGACGTGCTCAGCGACCCGGTCATCCCGGAGCTGGACCCGCGCCAGACGCTCTTCTTCTCCATCCTGAGCGGCGACGACTCCGTCAACGTCACCCTCACCTTCGAGGGTGGCACCACGTCCGTAGTGGTGGTCCCCGTGGCCTTCTCGGCGGACTTCAACGATGACTTCAACGGAGACTTCGCCACCGAGGACGATCCGTCCAAGAGCGGCACCGCCATCCTGGACCTATCACAGTTCTCCGACCTCGTCTCCGTGGAGTTCCTGGGCTTGACCCTGCCGGTCCGCCAGCGCGGCTGCGCGCGCTACCTCGTCGCCTACGTCAACGCCTTCGGCGGCTGGGACACCCTCATCCTCGACGGGCAGGACACGCGCCGCGACGACCTGACGCGCCACACGGTCGACGTGATTCATGACAACGCGGATCTCTCGGCCCGAGGGCGCAAGGACTACACCATCGAGATCGTCCCGTCCTGGACCCTGCGCACCGGGATCCTCACCGATGAGCAGAGCCTCCGGATGCGGCACCTGCTCAACTCCACCGAGGTCTACCTGTGCGACCTCGCCACCGGAGACTGGCGCCCCGTGGTGCTCACGGACGCCGAGACGCCGCTGCAGACCTACAAGAGCAACGGCCGGGCGGTCAACCAGTACACCTTCAACGCGCAGCTCGCGCAGGAGCGCTTCCGCCGATGAGACGCCGGATCACCCTCTACCTCGGCGGCCAGTTGGCCGACCTGAGCGACGACGCCTTCGTGCTGCTCAACGTCGCAGTCACGGACGTGACGAACCCCGCGGCGGTCCGCAACAGCTGGACCCAGGAGATCGAGCTGCCGCGCACCCCGGCCAACGAGGCTATATTCGGGCACTCCGGACGCCTGGACCGGCTCGCCGGATCCGGCGGGACGGGCACCGGCTTCAACGCCTCGCGCCGGCTTCCCTTCCAGATATACCGCGAGACCGGTGAGATCCTCTTCGCCGGCTACGCCAAGCTCAACGCCGTCACCCGGGACGCCTACTTCGTCACCCTCTACGGCGGGCTCGGGGAGTTTATCTACGGGCTCAGCTATGACGCCGCGGGCAACAAGCGCAGCCTTGCGGATCTGGACTACGGCGTGACGCTGGACTTCGTCATCGACGCCACCGCCGTCACGGACGCCTGGGCGCGCCTGGGCGGCGACACCTCCAAGGATCCCAAGTGGGACGTCATCAACTTTGCCCCCGCTTACGATGGAATCCCGTCGGACTTCAAGGCTGACAAGGCCCTCATCGACCCGGCCGACCTGGGCGTCACCACACCCGTCACCGAGGACGGCATCAGCTACGACGCCACCCGCACCGGCGGCTACGCGCTGCTCAACCTGCCGCAGGCCGTGGACGGCTGGCAGGCGCGCGACCTGCGCTCCTACCTTCAGCGCCCGGTGATCTCCGTGGGGAAGATCCTGGACGCCATCGCGGACCCTGACTACAACGGCGGCTGGAACGTGGATCTCACGGCCATCGCTGCGCTGCCGTACCGCGACGCCTGGTTGACGCGCCCGCTGCTGCCGAGCCTCGGCACCTACAAGCAGCTGCCCGTCGGCGCCACCGTCACCTACGTCCCCGCGGGCTGGGTGAGCTCCAACCCAGCCGGCACCGCAACCGTCGCCGATGCGCCCGTCGGCAGCGAGATCAACGTCCGGCTGGAGTTCGACATCTGGTTCGACCTCCCCGGCGCCACCGACGCCGAGATGCTGCCGTACCTGCCCGCCGGTCACGGCATCTCCGAGCACAACCTCGTCACCTTCGTCCAGATCGTCGCCTACGACTCCAACAACGTCAAGGTAGGCGCCTCGGTATCGAAGCCCCTGATGTACCACAACAGCGGCATCAACCCCGCGGTCCTCGCCGCGGCCTGCGGCTATACCCCCGACTCACTCAATACCGCCTTCTCCGCCCCAGAGCACGAGGACGCCTATGACGACCAGGGCACCGGCTACTATTCCAGGCGCACGCCGGTCCAGTTGACCGTCTCCGGCGTCGACATCGACCACGTCGATGTTAACCTTGCCACCTTTGTGGTGATCATTGACTCCGGCGGCAACGTGATGAGCGGCTACGCGGGTGGATCCTTCTGGGATGAGGACGGCGTGGAATACCCCATCAACGCCTATTCCGCCCCCGTCGGCAGCGGTGCGGCCACCGGAACCACCGGCGAGTCCCTGCGCTCTGGCGCCACCGTCACCAAGGAGATGCTGCTCTCGACGTCGAAGACCCCGGCGGAGTACCTGCTCGCCTTCTGCAAGGCCTTCGGGCTCGTCATACTCGCCGACGGCGCAGCCAGGACCGTCCAGATTCTGCCCCGCGAGGACTTCTACCAGAACGACGTCTTCGACCTGACGGGCCGCGTGGACGCGCCATCCGCGGAGATCCGGCCGCTGGCCTTCGATTCCAAGTGGTACGACCTCAAACACCCGTCAGTGGGCGGCGCTTTCGAGAAGGAATACCTGCAGACCGAGGGCGTTCAGTACGGCATCCAGCGGATCGACACCGGCTACGACTTCGATGCAGACGACAAGGACCTGCTCTCGGGATCCGCGCTCAAGAGCTGCGCGGCCGTCCAGGACCGCGGCGCGTGGTGGTACCTCGTCACAGACGGAGCGGTCTACTTCCCGCCGCCCATGACCTCGCCGGGCGGGTCGTACACCCTGTGGGACACCGACGGCAACAACCTCGACACGGACTTCTACACGCCCGCGGATGCTGCATCCTTCACGCCGTACAACGCCACCTTCCCCGGCTACGACGTCGCCAGCCGCGCGGAGTTCCGGGACGCCAAGGATAACCCCATAGACGGCGCGGACGTGCTGCTCTTCCACGGCAGCGACGACACCCTGCTCCACTTCAATGTCACCGACGACCTCGCCGCGATGGACACCGTGGTCGGCGGTCCCTGCTGGCTCATGGCGGTCAACAACGTAGGTGTGGACGTTCCGCAGTTCACCCGCTACACCGTCGACGGCAACGGAGATCCGGACGTCCTGCTGGACTTCGGGATCCCGCGCCAGATTGACATCCCCGGCCTCGACTACGCCGCAGGATCCTCCGTGTACGACGCCCGCTGGCGGGCCTACATCGAGGACCGGCTGTCCGTCCACGGGAAGACCATGAAGGCCAAGGTGCTGTTCGACGGGCTCCAGGTGGGCCCCGGCCTGCTGCGCCGCTTCTACTGGTACGGCGGAAGCCTTTGGGCGCTCGTCTCCGTCTCCAACTACTCGCTCACTACCTTCGACCCGGCGGAGTGTGAGTTCGTGCAGGTCCGGGACATCAACGCCTATCTATAACCATGGAAGAGACCATCACCATCCTCCGCGTCGACACCGGCGAGGCCGTCAAGAGCCTGGCCGACCTCAGGGCGAACATCAAGGCCTACAAGGAAGAGCTCGAGACCCTCGACGTGGGGTCCAAGGAATACGCCGACACCCTCGTGGCGCTGCAGGTCAACCAGGCCGCGCTGAAGAACGCCATGCACGCGACGTCCTACGAGGCGGACCAGGAAGGCGACGCCTTCGCCTCCGTCGCCAAGGCGGCGCACGGACTAGGCACGTCATACAACGCCCTCGTCAAGCAGATGGCGGACCTAGATCAGCAGTTCCGTGCCACCGAGGACGCAGCCAAGCGCGCGCAGCTCGGCGAGCAGATCAAGGCCATCAACGACCAACTCAAGGAGATGGACGCCGCCCGCGGCAAGTTCGGCCGTAACGTCGGCGACTACTTCAACCAGGTCTCCGGCGCACTGAAGGACGTCGTCAAGGATCTGCCGTCCGGCCTGGGTACGATCAAGAAGGGGCTCGACGATACGACCAAGTCCCTCGCCCTCATGGGCAAGCAGCCGATCCTCGGCATCATCGCACTCCTGGCACCGCTCATCAACCAGATCACCGACGGGCTGAAGGATAACAAAACCGCGCTGGACGCCGTCCACAAGCTCATGGAGGCGCTCAAGCCTGTGGCGGATTTCTTCCAGGGCGTCCTGGAGAAGATCGCCGGCTGGATCTCCAAGGCCGTGGATTACGTCCTCGAGCTGGCGGAGAAGTCGGGGATCTCCTTCAAGAACGTCATCGCCGGCGCCGTGGGCGTGGGCAACTCGATCCTGCAGTTCATCCTCATCCCGGTCCGTAATACCATCGACGCCGCGAAGGCGCTCGGCAGCGTCTTCCAGCAGGTCTTCAAGGGCCAGTTCAAGGAGGCGGCGCAGACCGCCAAGTCCGCCGTCAAAGACATCGGCGAGAACATCCGTAAGGGCTTCGACTTCAAGGGTAACTTCGAGCTGGGTAAGGAGATCGGCGAGCAGTTCGCAGCGGGCCTGAAGTCCACGAGCCGCAAGGCCGGCGAGGCTGCGAAGGCCGTCTCCGAGGAGGCGAAGAAGGAAATGCTCAGGACATGGGACGACATGGAGCGTGAGCGGCAGCGCCGCGAGGCCCTGCAGTCCGAGGCCCGGGCGATGGCCGCCCAGGAGCAGAAGGACTTCAACGCCATGCTGCTCGCTGACGAGATGGCCACCACGGACGCGATCAACGCCCTGCTGGACGAGCAGATCGCCAAGGAAGAAGAGGCGCGCGCAGCGGCAGAGGAAACGGCGAAGGCCCGCATCCTGGCGCTACAGCAGCTTGCCGGCGCGACGTCCTCCATCCTCGGATCCATCGCGGATCTCTACGAGGAGAACGCCGACGAAGACGAGGCGGCTGCGCAGAAGTCCAAGGCGCTGCGATCCGCGGCCGCTGTGATCGACACGATCTCCGGCGCGGTCTCCGCCTTCATGGGCACGATCAAGTCGCTGGGAGGCGGACCGTGGGCGCTGCCCGTGGCAGCCGCACAGGCGGCCGCTGTCCTCGCGGCTGGCTACGCACAGGTCAAGCAGATCAACGCCGTCAAGGTCGGATCCGGATCCGGCGGCGGGTCGTCCGCCGTCGCCACGGCCCCGGCCATCGTCGCGGCACCGGCCGCGGCTCCGTCCGTGCAGCGCGTCCGCAACGTCACCGGAGCCTCCGAGGAGGCCCGCCTTAACCGCATGGCGGACGATCAGCGGGTGGTACTGGTATGGTCCGACGCCGAGGCCAAGATGCGCGACCGGCGCGTCCAGCTGGCCGAGACGAGCTGGTAAAGTTTACAGAATCGGCGCTTCGGGTATTTCATAGGCGAAACGAAGCACCGCATGATCACTTTCAACGGATTACCTCTCTACCGCGTCGCCCTGGGATCCCAGGACGGCGTTGTGCGCGTCTCCCTGGTCGACGATCCCGCCGTGGAGTCCAACTTTGACGTCTTCGCCAAGCAGGGCGAGAAGGCCCCGGCGCTCTACGCCGTGCAGGATGAGGACCGGCACCTCGTCAGGGGCGTGGTGCTCAGGGCCGACTGGCCCATCTACCGCAAAGACAAGGAAGACCCCCAGGGCTACTACGTCACCTTCGGCAAGGACGTCATCCGCCAGATCGCCGAGCGCTACCTCTCCGACGGCTTCCAGAACCGCGTCGACACCGCCCATGACGGGCAGGAGGTCGACGACGTCCAGATGGTCCAGTTCTTCATCAAGGACACCGCCGCCGGCATCGACCCCGAGGGCTTCGAGAACATCGCCGACGGATCCCTCTTCGCCGAGTACCACGTCACCAACGAGGACGTCTGGGCGGAGATCAAGGCCGGGACCTTCAAGGGATTTAGCGTGGAGATCTTCTACAGCCTCATCCCCGTGGCCGACACGATGTCCGGGCAGGAGGCGGACGCCGGCGCAGCTGCGTCGCTTTTCGTGAAACTATTATCCAAGATCAACGATATGAGAACACTCAAAGAAATCCGGACCGCACTGGCGAGAGCCCTCGCCGCGTTCGGTTCCGTCACCACCGACAGGGGGGTGATCCATTGGGACGGCGACGAGGACCTGAAGGCAGGCGACCGCGTCTACGTCGAGGACGAGGAGGGCAACCGCACGGCTGCCGAAGATGGCGAGTACGTCACCGCCGACGGGAAGACCGTGGTGGTCGTCGAGGGCGCCGTCTCCGAGATCCGCGACCCCGAGGCCAAGGTTGCACCTCAGGACTCCGAGGAGAATGACGACGCGCCGGCCCAGATGGCCGCCCAGCGCCGCGCCAAGTTCGAGGAATCCTACGACGAGAAGATGCGCAAGATCGCGGACGCCATCTGCGAGGCGCGCGGCAACCGAGAGGACGACTACGGCTATCTCGTCAGCGGCGGCGATGACTTCGGCGTCTGGGCCTGGTTCAACGAGGAGACCAACTGGAAGGACCGCCTCGTCCGCTACGCCATCGCCTGGGACGAGGCCGGCAACGCCACCGCATCCGACCCCGTCGAGTGCCGTATGGCTTTCGTGCCCATGGACTTCGACGACAGCGCCGCCTTCAAGGGTCAGGCTGCTGCCGAGGAAGCACCGACCGGTAAGGAGTTCGACGCCGCCGTGGCGCGCGCCGAGGAGCTCCGCGCAGAGGTCAAAACGCTGAGAGCCCGCGTGGCTGAGCTCGAGAAGACTCCGGCGGCCAAACCCGTCAAGGAGACCTACAACGCCAAGGAGGCCGGCGCGCTCGTCTCCGAGTCCACGGGCGACCGCGGCCTCGACCGCCTGGCCCGCTACAACCGCAAATAATCAAATCCATCACATCTATGGCAACCAACAACTTCATCGTCTCCAGCCTTCCCGACTATGTGAAGAACCTGGAGCCCGTCCTGATCGACCAGGTGGCGATCATGGGCCCGACCATCAACCGCATGGCCAAGCAGACCGGCATCAAGAAGTCGGCCAACCTCAACTACCTCGACGTCCGTCCGGTTCTCCAGTCGGGCGCCGGCTGCGGCTTTGACCCGCAGGGCGAGATCGAGTTCACCGACCGCGAGCTGAACGTCGCCGTCATCAAGGTCAACATGGACGTCTGCCCGGATAAGCTCCGCGGCACGTTCGCCGAGTACCTCATCCGCACCCGTGCGGGCGAGCAGCCCCTGCCCTTCGAGCAGGAGATCACTGACGCCATTGTCGCCTTCATCAGCGAGGCGCTCGAGAAGGCCATCTGGCAGGGTGATATCACGTCCCTCGACGCCAACCTGGCCAACTTCGACGGCCTGCTGAAGATCGCGGGCAACGAGGCCGACGTCATCGACGTGACGCCCACCTCCACCACGATGCGCGGCGTCATCGCCGAGATCCTCGCCGCCATCCCCGCCGCTGCCCGCAAGCGCGGCGCCGTGATCTATCTGGCTCCGGAGAACTTCGAGACCTACATGCTCGAGCTCGTCAACGCCAATCTCTACCACTACAGTGGCCCCCAGAACGAGGCGCCGACCGAGTGGGTCGTTCCCGGCACCAACGTCAAGGTGGTCCGCATCGAAGGCCTCGAGGGCGCCGGTTCCGCCATGGCCACCTACGACCGCAACCTGTACTACGGTACCGACATGGAGAACGATAAGGAGGTCTTCTCCATCACCTACGACGAGACCAATGAGGTCTTCCGCATCAAGGTGAGGTGGGCCTCCGGCGTTCAGATCGCCTTCCCGGACCGCGTCGTCCTCGCCGACCTGAGCGGCATCACCTTCGCCCCGACCGCCCCGGTCTCCGAGGCCGTCCTCGCCATCGCCGAGTGCGTGTGTGCCGAGGGTGGTGAATAATCCCCGCCGCCGCGGCACATCCATCCAGGAGGGCGGGCCCGCGCCCGTCCTCCTTTTCATTAACGTCTAAAATTCTGCAGAATATGTCTTGCTCCCAAGCTCTCTCCGGCATCGCCAAGGATTGCCAGTCCTCTATGGGCGGCATCAAGCGGGTCCTCCTCGCCAACAAGGACGACGTCGCCTCGATCACCCTCACCTCGGGCGTGATCACGGCGATCACGATGGCCGACGACGGCGGCACTCCGCCCGTCAGCATGACCTTCAAGGAGTACCTTTTCCGGCGCAACACCGGATCCATGACGTCCGCCTTCCAGGTCAGCGACAACGGCAACAACTTCGTCCAGACTGACCTCGTGATGGTCTTCAACCGCCTGGAGACTACCAAGCGGCTCGAAATCCAGGCCATGGCACACGCCGAGGCCGTCGCCATCGTCGAGGACATGAACGGCAAGTACTGGTATCTCGGCTACGACAACCCGCTCAGCATCGCCGACGGGTCCAACGCCGTCACCGGCACCGCCATCGCCGACCTCAACGGCTACAACGTCACCCTCCGCGACAACTCGCTCGAGCTGCCCTACGAGGTCGACAAGGACGTCATCGCCACGATCCTGTAGTCGCGCGCCCCATTCTCTCATCATTGGCCCCGGGCTCATACGACGAGTCCGGGGTTGTTTGTGCCCTGCCCGCGCACTGCGTGCCCGCAGGCGCGCGCGAAGCGTCCGGCCGGACATCCGGACCACCCAGCGCTTTAAGGTCGCCAAATCGCCCGTTTTACGATTTTCGCGCTTTCGGTATTTCATAGGCAAAGACACGCATCATGATCTATTGGCCCATCACACCCGGCGCGGAATACGACATCGCCTTCCCCAACAACCTCGGAATCACCGAGGCGGACCTGGAAGACGCCACCGTTGACATCGAGATCCGGAACACCGTCGGCGACTGGGAGATGGTCGGGTCCGGCTGGACCTTTGACGCGGTCTCCCCGCTTTGGCTGATCCTGTGGTGCTCCAACCCCGATGAGCAGGAGTCCGACTACTTCCCGCCGGCCGGCGAGTATGAGTACCGCCTGCGCGTCGGCGATCGCGTCCTGTCGCAGGGTATTCTTGTATTTGGTGAGTATAAGGCAGCCGGCGACGATCAGTACGACGAAACAAGCACGGAATATGAACAATACGAACAATACGAACAATACGAACAATACGCCCAGTAACTCCGGGCGCGTGGCCGTGATCTTCGCGGCCATCGACACCTACGTCGAGAAGCACATGATCTCCCCGACGGAGACCAAGGGCGTCAGCGACCGCTACAAGTGGGGCGACAATGACAAGTACCCCGGCTATCTTCTGGACCTCTACGACAACGTCGCCACCCTGCACTCCGTCATCGACGGATCCGTGGACTACATCGCCGGCGACGACGTTCTCTTTGGCGGCGAGCGCGACAAGGTGCTCAACCGCTGGGGCGAGACCGCGCCGGAGATCGTCCGCCAGCTCGCCCGCAACCTCAAGCTCTTCGGGGGCTTCGCCATCGAGGTGATCCGGGCCAACGACGGCGGCATCGCCGAGCTCTACAGCATCGACCTGCAGTATCTCCGGACCAATAAGGACAACACCGTCTTCTGGTATTCCGAGAAGTGGGACAAAGGCGGCCGCGACGCCGAAGAGATCCCGGCCTTCATGCCGGCCGCGGACACCACGGCACGCTCCATCCTCTGGGTCAAGATGGACCAGATGCGGATCTACCCCACGCCGCCCTTCGCAGCCGCGCTGAAGGCCTGCGAGATCGAGCGCTGCATCGACGACTTCCATCTCAACAACCTCGACAACGGATTCACATCACCGGCGATCATCTCCTTCAACAACGGAATCCCCGAGGATGAGGAGAAGGACGAGATCATCAAGGGAATCACGGAGAAGTACACCGGCCACGAGAACGCCGGTCGGCCTGTGGTCTCCTTCGCCGACTCCAAGGAGAACGCCGTGACCATCGAGAGCCTGAAGACCGAGGACTTCGGCGACCGCTACGGCGCCCTCGCCAAGCGCAGTCAGCAGGCAATCTTCACAGCTTTCCGCTGCTCGCCGATCATCTTCGGAATCGTCGCGGAGTCCAGCCTCATCGGCGCCGAGCAGAACTACGAGGACGCCTTCAAGCTCTTCAACAGGACCCAGATCAAGCCATGCCAGCGTAAGATCGCGGATGCCTTCGCTCGGATCTACGGCCAGCCCGTCCTTCAGATTACCCAATTCAGCATCGACGGCAATACCGAGGCCGCCGTCAGCTAAACACCGAAACGCCATGGCTGAAATCCTGCTCACCTCCGAGACCTTCGTCAAGTCCGTAACCAGCATCTCCGACAACGTAGCCGGAAAGTACATGCGGCCCTCCATGCGAGAGGCTCAGGAGTCCGGCCTGCGCGGGATCCTGGGCGACTGCCTGTTTGATAAGCTCAAGGCGCTCGCCGCCAAGGGCGACGACGGGCGTGCCATCGACCTCCCCGAGAACGCGGCCTACAAGGACCTGCTCGACCGCGCCCAGTACTACCTTGCCTACCAGACCGTCGTCGAGCTCATCCCGAAGGTCTCCAACAAGATCGGCAATTTCGGCGTGGCGAAGTCCAACGACGAAAACCTGACCGTCCTGCCCCTGGAGGAGCAGGGCAAGCAGCAATACTACTACCAGGCCAAGGCCGACGGCCACTGCCGCCGGCTGCAGCGCTGGATCCTCCAGAATAAGGCGAGCTTTCCCGAGCTGCGCGCCTGTGACTGCGCCGCCATGCAGGCCAACCTGCGGAGCGCCGCGTCCTGCGGTATGTGGCTGGGAGGTGCCCGCGGGAAGATCGTGCCCGGGGGAGGGGGCTGCTGCTGATGCAGACCCTGCTCCAAGTCATCCGCACGCTCGAAGGACTGGCCCGCCAGGATCCGGCGGTGCAGACCGTCATCCCCAACGACGTCTTTCGCCTCAACGCCCGCCAGGACGTCCGCTACGGCGTCTTCGCGTGGACGCAGCGCGAGCATCGCGAGACGCTGGCGTCAGGGCTCCTGACGGTCTCCCTGGCGCTCTTCTACGTCGACCGGCTCACTGCTGACAAGCACAACGAGCTCGAGGTCCAGAGCGTCGGCGTGGCTGTGCTCGGCAACCTGCTCAGGCGCGCCGAGAACGCCGGTCTCTACGTCTCAGGAGACGTGAGATACAACACTTTCAACCAGCGCTTCGAAGACGAGTGCGCGGGGGTCTTTGCAACCGTCGACCTGCAGGCGCCGCTGGACTTCATCTGCCCGGATTACATCTACGAAACCGACAATAGCTAAGATATGGCAAACTACGCAAATACCAAATCGATCATTGATGCCAATATTTTCGAGAACCACTTGAATCAAGTGACGGCCCCGATGGTCAAAGCGGCGGTGTACTCCGTGGTGGATGCGCTCATCGCCGGGGGCTACCTCTACGCAGGTGTGGCGCATCCCGGTGACGCGGCCAGTACCCCGAATGCGAACGTCTGCAAAATTGCGACGGAGCCGGGGACTTATACGAACTACAAAAACTCGTCGAATGTTTCCCTCGTGGTTGAAGAGGGCGAAGCGGCAGTATTCAGATACCACGGGAGCTGGAATAAGACGGTGACGGGTTTAATCACAAACGATACGGCGAAAATCGTTGCGCGCGGCGTCTATGTGGATTATCGTCACATCGCCGAGTTCGTAAGCTCGCCGCCAACATTCAACGAATACAAGGCAAATTCAAATTACGACGCACTGCACATACGCCTCGCAAGCGGTCGGGGTACTTTGTATGTCTCGGGTGCTGTGATCACCCGCTTCGCGTACTTCTCGTCGCCGGAACTCATACAGGCGAATTACATCAGCCAGAACACAACGGGCGTCATCCCTGCCGGGGCGCGCTATGTGGTCGTCAATCTTCTGCGCGCTAATAATACCGCCGGTTATGGCAATCTGCTTGTCTATCAAGACCAGAATTACGTCTATAAACCCGATTTTTACTCCACCTTCGGGAACTATGTCAGGAATGTCCCAACCGGAAAAAACTACATTGATTCCGCGAGTCTCGCATACGGCTATCAGATAGCGAATGGCCGGGTCACTACGAACTCCAACGGGATTCTCTCTAATAAAATTTTCCTCGAGGATGGCGAGACATATACCATTCAGGGGATCCCATACTACGGGCTATATACTCGGTGCTATTATGCCAAGTACGACATTAATGGGAAATTTATAAGCACCACATATGTAAAGGTGGTGGATGTCAATAACGACGGACGCGGGACTGGGTCGTTTATGTACAGCAACAACAATGGCCAAGTAGCGTTCATCCGCTTTTGCGTGCAGGCATCCACCTCGGTTTCATTTGATGCGTCGCTCGCGCAGCTGGAACTCGGGGAACCGGCTACTGCGGTGGAGGCGTACACGGGCGCGGATAAGTTCTTCCCGACCTCCGGCAATAATTCCGCCGAGCGGCGGAAGGCGCGCGTACTTGTGGTCGGGAACTCGTACAGCCAGGACGCCTTCGACTACGTTCCGTACATTCTTCCGGGGCTTGCTGACATTGATGCAGAAGTGGGCATTCTCTACCACGACGGCGCATCTCTGCAGCAACACTACAACTGGCTCGTCAATGATTCCGCGGAGTATACATTCTATTTTTCGGACGGGAAGGACGCCTGGCAGAACCTCGGAACATACTCGCTGAAAAACGCGCTTTCTTACCTTGATTGGGACATCGTCGTCCTTCAGCAACGGGGCCGCCTCTCCCCTGATTATAGTTCTTATCAGCCGTATCTGAACAACCTTATCACGGAAATTTATGGCGCCTTGAGTTTCCCGGTGAAGTTCGTGTGGTACGCCGTTATGAGCGCGGCCGCCTACAACAGCGGCGGAACTACCTATTACTACACCGATGAGGAAATCGTCCAGAATTACGAGAATAACTGCGCCGCCGCTCAGCGGGTATTGAATGAGACGCTATGCGAGGCGGTCATTCCTGTCGCTACGGCAGTGCAGAACGCGCGGACGACAACTCTCGACTCGGTTGGTAATTACGGAAAGCTCACATACGAAGGTGTGCACCTGCAGGAGGGACTTCCCTGTCAGCTTGCGGCGTATGCCGTTTGTATGACTATCATGTCGCTCTGCGGTTTTGCCAATCGCTCCATTTATGGAGATACAACCCGCGCGACGTCCGACTGGCTCTCGGATAAAAGTATGCCCGGCCCGAACGGGTCATCCACTGGCGTCACTGACGAAAACTGCCGCCTTGCCCAAATGTCGGCCATAATGGCGCAAAGACACCCCTTCCAAGTCACCGACATATCGCTCTTGTAAGCCGATTAATTCAAATATAAATGCAACTATATGAATGAGAATTTAACCAACCAGATCGTCGCCGCCCTCCTTCAGGACGGCACGGTCAAGATGTCCGCCGACCGGATCCGCGCCGTCGTCGCGCCGGCCGTCGCGGCGCTCCCCCGGGAGTACCGTTTCCTCGGCGTGGCCACCCTGGCGACCAGCCCGGGCAAGATCTTCCAGCCGACCCTCTACGTCGCCGTCGCCGGCGGCTGGTACGGGGGCTTCTCCAACCAACAGGTCGAGGAAGGGGACATCCGCTTCTTCACCTCGGACGACGGGGCCTTCTGGGCCTCGGACGTCGTCTACTCCGAGCTCGCCGAGCTCGAGAAGCGCGTCGCGGCCCTGGAGGGCGAGGACCTGTCCTTCGTGGATGCCTTCGGCAACGCCCTGGCGAAGCGCAGCACCGCCAACTGCTACGTCGTCCGCAAGGCCGGCCGCTTCAAGATCCCTCTCGTCTACGGCAACGCCATCAAGGACGGCGCGGTCAACGCCGCCGCCTACACCCGTCAGGGGTCCGACTACACCGCCGATTTCGTCAACCACCGCGGCGTGAAGCTGACCTCCCCCTACATCGAAGAGAACGAAGGCTGCAAGGCCTACTCCGCCGGCCTGCTCTGGCAGACCGCCCGCATGATCAACCAGGTCACGCTCGTGGATGGCTATCTCGTCTTCGACCTCGCCGGGGTTCCGGACACCAACGGCCTCGCTGTGCTCTACGTCAAGGACGCCAACGGGGAGATCATGTGGAGCTGGGCCATCTGGGCCGTCAGCGATTCGCTCGAATCCTTCAAACTGACGAACCACACGGACGTCGACTACGAGATGCTCGGCCTGCCGCTGGGCGCCATCTGGAGCGCCGACCGCGCGCACTACGTCGTTCCCTTCTTCCAGTGGGGCCGAAAGGATCCGATGCCGCCCGCCGCGGCATACAACTCCGGGAACAACATGACGCTCTACGACATCACCGGCGCCGCCTACACCGGATACGGCGCGTATGGCGTCGATGAGGATGAGGACGCCGGCGGCACCGTCCGCAGCGTCGCCAACGCCATCAAGATGCCGGAGAAGTTCTTCCTGGAATACGACGCCACCAACCGCAACTGGAACAATCTCGCGTGGTTCAACAACTTCTGGGCCGCCGAGATCATCACAACCAGCGACAACGACGACGACCAGGACCTCGAGATCAAAACGATTTACGACCCCTGCCCGGTCGGCTGGACGCTCCCCGGCGCCCGCTTCGCCACTGGCTTCACCACCACGGGCAACAACTCGTCCGACCCGACGCAGTACAACGTCATCGACGTCAACGCCGACAGCGACATCACTGCGGCGGATTTTGTCAACGGCTGGCGCTTCAAGAAGAACGCCACGGACACCGAGGGTGTATTCTTCCCCGCTGCCGGGCTCCGGAACCGCGGGACCGGCGCGTTGAACAGTGTCGGCTCGAGTGGCAACTGGTGGACTTTTGCCCCGGGCTCGCAGCCCTACGCCCGGTACCTGAGCTTCTACTCGGGCGGCGTGAGCCCGTTGTACAACAGCTACCGCGCGAGCGGCTTCCCCGTGTGGCCCTGTCGAGAATCATCTTAGAACCTTTTACACCGTGCCCGTTTGCCGGCTCGACCGGCAGGGCGCGGGTGGGATATGTTAGAAAATGGTAGTTAAAATCAAGATCAGGAAGTCGGTCATCATC
>JAEEGL013065976.1_pt1 | contig 31022 bp, 28 predicted proteins | sample 9134231 | NCBI WGS metagenome assembly JAEEGL01 (sample SAMN16246548, study PRJNA631951) | gut metagenome | biome: gut microbiome; feature: rumen; material: fiber-attached | host: Bos | place: Iran: Karaj | collected 2018-10
CTGAGCCGGGGTCGTCGTTCTGTAGGCTTCGCTTGCCCAGCACTCGAGGACGGCGGCGGCGCGCTCCTTGTTCTCGGACAGACCGTAGATGGCGTAGAGAGAGAAGGGGTTGCCGTCGACGGAGATGAAGTCCTCCTGGTTTTCATCGTACTTGGGGGTGGGCAGGATGCCGTACTTGAAGGTCACATCCTGGAGCTTGCGGTCGGCAAGATAGCAGCGGTTCTGGTCGAATATCGCTCTTCCGTTGACGAAGGGCGTCTCGTGGCTGCCGTTGACCCAGGCGTCCTGAGTCTTGAACCATCCGCCGAGGGTCTTGGAGAGGTCGACTGCCTTGTCGCTGTAGAAGTCTTCGGAGATGGTGAGGAGGGTGTCGCCGCCCTCATTCTCGACGAGCCGCAGACCGGAGCCGGTGTAGAAGGCGTCAAGACCGTAGTTGACGGTGGTGAAGCCGTATATGTCGTCGACGTCCTTCTGGTTGTTCTGGTTGACGTCCTGGTAGATGCCGGTGCAGAGTTCCTGCAGCTTGGCGATCGTCCACTTGTCATCGTCGACGAGCTTTACCGGGTCTTCGAGGTTGTAGTTGATGATGAGGTACTTGTTGTAGTAGATGCCGTACATGAAGTGCAGCACGTTGATCGAGGCGTCGCCCGACGCAAAATAGATCCTTCCGCCGATCGGGACGATGTCGAGCAGACTCTCGGGCCACCAGGGCATCTCGAAGTTGAGATAGGGCAGGTCGGTCATGTCGGCCACGTAGCCGTCAAGAGCGCATTTGGATGTCGTGCGGGAATATGACGAGAGCATATCGTAGTCGGCGCCTCCCGACTTGAACGCATTCTCGACAACACTGACGTAGTTGTTGATGTTGCTTCCGTTTCCGGCCGTCTTTTCCCAGGCGAGGGTGACATGGAGCTTCCCTTCGACGTTCGAGTTGCGGGTGTAGATCGCGTCGTTCACGAGCTGGCCGTTGGGGCCTTCGGATTCATATTCGGGCATCTCGACGTCTTTCCAGTAGAGGACGGTGAAGACTTCGTCGTTGAAGTTGAGTTCGGGGAGGTCGCTCAGACGGTAGCCGTTCTCATCGTACTTGGGGGCATCGGGATCTTCCGTTACCACGGGAGCGGTCTGCGAGTCTCCGGCCGGAGCTGCGGTCGTGCCGTCAGTCTCTCCGGAAGGGGTGGCGCATGCGGAGAAGGAGACGCAGAACAGGGCTGCGAGAAGCAGTGAAATAAACTTTTTGAATGTAGTCATCGTTTTTCCAGCCTTTCATATGTTGTACTTGCGGTATTCTTCTTTGCCCGTTTACCGCCTCTGCTGCCCCGACTGCCGGCCGCCGACGGTAAAGATACAAATTTACATTATAATTATAACTGGCATAAGTTGAATTGTCAACAGTTTTTTGCCCTCCGTACGGCGAACGGAAGCCGTTCGGAGCGGGCGCGGAGTTGACACCCGGAGCGCACGGTGGTATAATAATGACGATAACGGCCGGATGCGCCGGGAGGGACGCGTGCCGGCACGGGAACGGAGAAATACACTGCCCATGACAGGTGATGAAGAAAGACAGCGCCCGGAAGAAGCGTTCCGGGCGGTGAAATGGATTTTTTTCGACGTGGGATCGACGCTCGCCGACGAATCGGAGGCGCACCGCGGGAGATTCGACTCGATCCGCGCGACGCTCGAAGAGCGGGCGGGCCGGAAGGTGGATTTCTGCGAGTTCGAGGAGAAGATGTACGAGGGCGGAAGGTCGTCGGAGAAGCACGGCCCGTTCGGATACGCCCTATCGTGTTTCGGCTGCGGCGGGATGCATGTGAGCTATTCGAGCGACAGGGAGGAAGTCTATCCCGAGGCGACGGAGGCGCTCCGTGTGCTTTCGGAAAAGTATTCGCTGGGGATCATAGCGAACCAGCTGCCGGGGCTCCCGGAAAGACTGGAGAAGATGGGACTGTCGCGTTTTTTCGTAAAGTCCGCGGTCTTCGGATCGGGCGACTGCGGGATGGAAAAACCGGGGACCGGAATATTCGCATGCGCTCTGGCGGCCGCCGGATGCGAACCGCGCGAGGCGGTGATGGTCGGCGACCTGCCGAAGAACGACATCGCCCCCGCCGCGTCCGCCGGGATGAGGACGGTGAGGATAAGGCGCGGATACTTTAAGGACAGGCCGGCCGCCGCGGAGAGCGAGATCGCGGACGCGGATATCTCCGACCTCGACGGACTGGTCAAGCTGCTCATTAAAGAATAAGGTATATTACCCGACAGAAGGAAAGCCCCGCGGCGCCGCCGCGGGGCTTTTATGCTCGCAGGAGGTCCGCGGGGCCGCGGGAAGACGCCGGAGAGCGGTGACGGCGGGCTTGCAGACGCGAACCGTGAGAAGTAAAGATTTCCTTTATGGGAAAAGAAATTTCACACTTTATTTGGTAATTATCCCGGATATTGTTTTTTTCGGAGAAAAACCGCTTTTTTGGCGAAAAACTGTTGACAAACCATTTCTAAAGTGGTATAATTCATGTCAAAGAGGTTAACAAATTGTGAACAAGTGCATTCGAGGCCTCAAAATGTTGACCGATTACTAACAAAAGGAGAGCAAAAAATGAACAAAATCGTCGAAAAAGCGGAACTGATCCTGATGAAAATCACAGGATTCATGAGAAAAACCGCCGTTCGAGCCGGAGCCGGGGCGGAGAAGCTCGTTTCGGAAGAGAAAGGCGAAGCGTACGTCGGTGAGGCGATCAAGATACTCATCGCCGTCGTCATAGGCGCGCTGCTGCTCACGCTGACCTATACTCTCATGAAGGACACGGTTTTCGCTACCGTCACGGCGAAGGTTAAGGAACTCTTCAACTATACCGAGTGAGTTCCCGTTTTCCGGATGTACGCGGCGGCAATATCTCCTCCGCGTACGCCGGACGGCGCCGGGGCGTTGCGCCCCGGCGCGGCCATCCTGCATTTCGGATCCGGGAGGATTTTTTTATATATGAAAAACAGAACCGTGATAGGCATCATATGCATAGGCGTCGCGATGCTTATATCTTTCGTGGGTATCCCGCTCGCCGCCCGCAGGGCCGACGCGACCGTCGAGATCGTGCGGACTCTCGCCGCGGTCGAAAAAGGGCAGCCGGTGAGAGCCGACATGCTTGAGACGGTCAGGGTGGGGAAGTCGGGACTTCCCGAGGGCATCCTAACCGACGTGAAGGACGCTGTGGGCAGGTACGCTTCGTGCGACATGGTCCGGGGCGACTGGGTGACCTCGTCGAAGCTGACCACCGACGCCGTAAGCGCCGCAGGAGCCCTGCGCAGGCTCGCGCCGGGCGAGCTTGCCGTGACGGTGGCCGTCACGTCGTTCGCCGACGGCTTTTCCGGACAGCTCACGAACGGCGACATAGTCAGCGTCTACGTAACGAGCAGCAAGATCCGCGCCTTCTCGCCCCCCGCTCTCCGGTACCTCAGGGTCATCACCACGGTGACGGGCGGGGGCGTCAACCGCGACGGCGCTGGCTCCGACGGACAGGGCGAATACGAGCTGCCCGAAACGATAATGTTCGCCGTCAATCCCGAACAGGCGGCCGAGCTCTTCGAGTATTCGGGGACCGCGTCGGTTTGCTGCGCTTTCGTCTGTCACGGGAGCGATCCCGAGGCGGCATCCTATCTCGAGCAGCAGCGGCAGTGGTTCCTGCGCGGCGAGGATACCGGGGCCGGGACGGAAACCGAAGACGCTCAGGGGGCCGGAGGCGGCGGGGGAGTCATATCCGATGCCGCGGCCATCATTTCGGGTGAGCACACCTCGCCTCTGATAAAGGAGAGCGTTTCGCCGTGAAGATGAAAAAAGAAGGGGCCGCGGCCGCGGGAGGCGAGCGCCGCATAATAGCGCTCTGGGGCCCCCACGGCAGCGGAAAGACGCTGCTCGCGGCGAGGCTCGCGGCCTCTCTGGCGTCGGTCCCGGGAGTGCAGGTGACGGTGCTGATGTGCGACAGGACCGTCCCGGCTCTGCCGGTGCTCTTTCCGGAGGCGGGGGAGCGGGAGCTGCCGTCGGTCGGAGCCGCGCTCTCGGCCGCCGATATCGACGAGGACACGGTACTGTCGTCCGCCGTCGTGTGCAGGAAGTACCCTGACCTGCTCTTTTTCGGATACAGCGTCGGCGAGAACGGGTTCTCGTATCCGTCGGTCAGCGAGGGCAGGGCGACGCTCTTCATACGGAGGCTGTCGCTGCTTTGCGATTATCTGATCGCCGACTGCGTCCCCGAGGCGCAGTCCGACCCGCTCTCGTCGGCCGCCATGAAGTGCGCCGACCGTGTGATCAGGCTGTATACTCCCGACATGGCGAGCTTCGCCTTCTACGATTCGCAGCTGCCGCTCTACTCCGGCGACGTCTGGGGCGCCGAAAACCACCTGAGGGTGCAGAATCAGACGACGGGCGAGATATATCTGCCGGCTGACGAGTCGCGCTCGCATATGACGCGATGCGCGGTGTCGGTCCCCTTCTCGAGGAAGCTGAAACTGGCGGCGTCGGGCGGGGATCTGCTGACCTCTCCGGCCGGACGCGCCTTCGATTCGGCGCTTTCAAAACTCAAAAAGGCGCTTCTGTCCGAAGGATCCCTATTTCCGTCTGATGAGACGGAGAACGGGGGTCAGCCGGCGGACGCGGATGACGGGAATGACGGCGTGATCCCTGAAACGGAGGTCGGATACGGTGGCGGCGATGTCTTCTGATTACACGGACAGGCTCTTTGCGCTCCTCAGCGGAGTCCAGGAGTACATATCCAGATACTGCCCGTCGCTCATACGCGAAGGCGCCCAGACGTCCGCCGGCGGGAGGGAGGATCCCGGGACGGGCGAGCTGCTGCGGTCATACATCGAACAGTATATCAGGCAGAACGGAGCCGACATCCCCGGGGCGGGACGCGAACAGGTCGTCGACCGCCTTTACAACGAGATGGCAGGATACGGCATCCTTACCGACTACCTGAAGTCAGACGACATCGAGGAGATCAACATCAACGGCTGGGACGACATCGCCCTGACCCTGCGCGACGGCAGGATCGTCAAGTCGCCCGAGAGATTCTTCTCTCCGACGCACGCGGAGGACATAGTGAGGCGTCTGCTCCGGCATTCGGGCATGATACTCGACAGCGCGATGCCGCTGAGCCAGGGCCACCTCCCGGGAAACAACCGCGTCACGGCGGTCAAGGCTCCGCTGATCGACGAGGACAGGGGAGTCGCGGTCTCGATAAGGCTCCTCCACAATTCCGAGATCGGCCTGCCCGAGATAATCCGGAGCGGTATGGCGTCTGCCGAAATGGTGTCGTTCCTGCGCCTTCTCGCGAGATACGGAGTGTCATTCGTGATAGCCGGCGCGACGTCGTCGGGCAAGACGACGCTGCTCGGCGCGATACTCGGCGACATGCCGTCCGACAAGAGGATATTCACCATCGAGTCGGGAGCGAGGGAGCTGTCGCTGATCCGCAGGGGCCCCGACGGCAGGGTCACGAACAACGTCGTTCACACGATATCCAGGCCGTCGGAGAACGAAAAGCAGAACATAAGGCAGGAGGACCTGGTCGTCGCGTCGCTGCGGTACAACCCCGACATCGTCTGCATAGGCGAGATGAGGGACGTCGAGGCCTACGCTGCCGTCGAGGCGGCGATGACGGGACATACGGTGGTCTCGACGGTCCACTCGGGTTCGGGAGAGGCCGCGCACACGCGCATCGCGCTGCTGTGCCAGCGCAAATTCCCGATCGATTTTTCGACGTCGATGCTCCAGGCGGCGGAGGCGTTCCCGGTCGTGGTATACTGCGGCCGGCCGGAGGGGCACAGCCGCAGGGTCATGGACATCACCGAGTGCCAGTCGGACTACTCGGGCGGCACGAGGCGGTACCGGTGTCTTGACAGGTACGAACTGAGCCCCGACGGCGGAAGGGGCAGGTTCGCCCCGGCGGATCCGGCTTCGTCTTCACTGAGAAAGCGGCTGGCTGAGCACGGGGCGCCCCCGGGACTGCTCTCACAGTTCCCGTTCGACGTATGAGGTGACGCGATGATATACATATCGGTCCTGTCCTTCGTTTTTTTATCCGCCGGCACTGTGCTGCTGCTCGACCTCAACGCCGGGCGTGTTGCCGGCGACATAGAGTCGCTGTTCTCCCCCGAGGAGAGCCTTCGCGAGAGGGCGCTCTTCGCGCAGAAGCGGAAGAAGAGGCCACGCTTCCCGGCCTGGATCATCCATGTGAAAAAGGCGCTCGAGAGCTCGGGCAGGGAGTCGGGATTCGGGCGCGTATGCCTCGCCTCGATGGGTCTCGCTTCAGCGGGGACCGTCGCCGCGATAATAATGAAAAACTGGTGGATCCTGCCGGTCCTTGCCGCGGCGGGCGCTTTCGTTCCGTTTTTCGCCGCCTACGGGAGCATCGAGGCCTACGACAGGCGGCTGGAGGAGGAGCTTGAGACGGCTCTGTCGATCATCACCTCCACCTATATCAGGACAGAGGACATCGTCGAGTCGGTGAGGCAGAACCTGCCGAACATCAAGCCTCCGGTGGCGGAGATCTTTTCGTCGTTCGTCACCAGGGCGACGCTGCTGTCGTCGAATCTTCCCGCGTGCATACGCAGCATGTGCGCGGATGTGGACAACATCGTCTTTTACGAGTGGTGCGAGACGCTCGTCGCCTGCCAGGACGACGCCTCGTGCAAATACACGCTGCTCCCGGTCGTGAACAAGCTGACCGGGATCCGGCTGGTAAACAGCGAGATGACCACGCTCATCTCGTCATGCCGGCGCGAATACGGCATCATGGTGCTGCTGCTTGCCGGGAACGTACCGCTGCTGTATCTCATCAACCGCGACTGGTTCAACGCGCTCATACATACTACCGCCGGTCAGATCGCCACGGCGGTCTGCGGGATCGCGGTGATCGTGACGGCCGCGTTCATGCGGAAATACACAAAGCCGATCGACTACAGGTCGGCACGCGGAGAAGGAGCCGGAAAGGACGGAAAAGAGAGGGGGAATGACAGATGAGCGGAATGCTCGTTCCGGCGCTGCGGACCGCCGCGGCGCTGGCGGGGGGCGCCGGCTCGGCGCTGATCCTCTTTGACATATTCAGGGTCCCCTACTTCCGGACGTCACATGCGCTGTCGTCGTTCGTGCACCGCGCCCGGAGGAAACGCAGGGGAAGCGGCAGGGCAGACCTGCTGCTCGAGAACCTCGCAGACTGGATCTCTAAGAAAGTGAGGATCAACGAATCGAGGCGGATGCGGCTCGAGACCGAACTGAAGGCCGCCGATCTCAAGATCTCTCCCGAAAAACACGTGGCCAACTGCATCGTCAAGGGAGGGCTCGCGGGAATCGCGACGCTCCCGCTCGTGCTGTTCTTTCCGCCGTCGCTGCTGCTGACGGCGCTGGCGGCAGTTTCGGTATACACGGCGGCGTACGACGGGCCGTCAAAGCTCAACGCGGCGCACAGGGAGGCGGTCGAGTATGAGCTTCCGATGTTCGTCTCGAGGATAGAGAACATGCTGGGGCGCACACGCGACGTTCTGGCGGTGCTGACTTCCTACCGCAGGAACGCCGGACCCGACATGGCCCGGGAGCTTGGCGTGACGATCGCGGACATGCAGTCCGGAAACGCCAGAGCTGCGCTCGCGAGGTTCGAGTCGAGAGTGGGCAGCACGATGCTGTCCGACGTGACGAGAGGTCTCATAGCGGTGATGGACGGGAACGACCCGGTGGGATACTGGACGAATCTGTCGTCGAGGCTCGCCGACTATCAGCGGCAGCTGCTGATGAGAAAGGCGAAGGAGATGCCGTCGAAGATCAACCGGCTGTCGTTCATACTGCTGCTCTGCGTCATGCTGATCTACGCGGTGGTGATCGGCGGAGAACTGATGCGCTCGCTGGGGGTGATCTTCGGATGAAAAACGGCCGTCCCGTGTCATACGTTTCCCGGGTGCCGCCACGGAGGGCGGGACATCTTTTCCGCGGAGATGAGGGCGACATCGCGTACGTCGAGACCGTGATCTCCGCCTTCGTAATACTTATCGCCCTGGTATTTGCCGTCAATATCTTCTCGTTTTTCACCCTGAAGCAGGACATCGACTACTTCGGCGCCGAACTGATGGCGGCGGCTGCGGCCGACGGCCGGACCGACGGTGCCGTAAAAGAACGCGCGGCCGAGCTCTGTACCGAACTGGGATTCGACAGCGGCGACATATCATGGAGTTTCGAGGGATCCGAGTTCATCGGGTCCGGCGGCCGCGTCCAGTACGGGGAAACGATAAAGCTGACAGTGACATATTCCGCCGGATTCGGCGGGACGGGGATCGTCGACATACCGGTCACCCTGAGATCGGTGACGTCGGGGATATCCGAGAGATACTGGAAATCATGACGTCGGGCGCATTTGAACCGGGACGGGCGGCGCCGGACGCGTACGGCATCGGGACCGTGACGCCCGGAGCGGACAGTAAAAAAAGATCCTTCCCGCCGCTCCTGCGCGGCGAGGAGGGAAACGCATACGTGAAGACCGCGGTCTCGCTGATCCTTTTATGCATGCTGCTCTCCGGCGTCCTCTTCTTTGCCGAAATGATGTCGACCGTAAGGGCGGTGAAGCGCCGCGCCGTGTCGGCCCTCGACGGCTGTGTGATCCACGAATCCGTGGTGATCTACGGCGAACTCGACGACGGGAGCGACCTTATCAGGGAGCCCGATCCCGAGATCTTTGCGAGGCTTTTCGCCGCGCAGTTCTCGTCTCTCGAAGAAAACGCGGACAGAGACGTATTCGTGAAGAGAAGTTACGATCCGGAAGGAGGAGGTGGAGGTGGAGGAGGAGAGAGTACGGAGGAGTTTGCCGTGACGAAGCCCCGGCTGTCGCTCGACGGCAGCGGCCACCTGAGGCCGGCGGCGGAATTCGACGTGATCTTTCCGGTGCGCTTCGCGGGCCGCACGCTGTTTGAGGCCAGGGTGCCGGTCAGGGTCAAAGGGAGGTTCGTAAACAAATACTCTTGACTTTTATTTCAAATCATATTAAAATATAAGTGATACCGGCGCTCCGCCGTTACCGACCTACGAAAGGCGGGCTGTGTTTTGGCAGATCTTTTCAACGATCCCGACGATTATTCGTCCGAAGAAGGCGTTGAGGCTCCCCCGAGACCGTTGTGGGCAAAGATCCTCGGAAACGCTGTCAAAATAGTCTTCTGGACACTTATCATACTCATGAACGCTCTTCTGCTCTGGCGGCTCTTCTCATCCGGGAATCCGTCAGAGCTGAAGGCAGTGACTCCGAACCCGGAGCTGAAGGCGGCGTATTCGGCCTATCTGGCTGACAAGGAAGCCGCGCAGCCCGGCCGGGACGTTCTCTTCGCGGCTCACCAGCAGGAAAACTCCCGCACCAACATCACAGACGAGGACGCCGACACCGAGACGGGATTCCCCGGCAACTACGGCTACTTCGCGCTTACCGACCAGGTCCTTTTCCCGACTGCCGGGCAGGCGCAGGTCATCTTCAGATACAACCTCAGCACGCTCGACCATCTGGCCGAGGACTATTCGCTGTCCGAACGGCCCGATCCCGACGGAGACTGGTACGACGTGACCCTGCGCGTCGAGACGAACGACGGAAAGACGCTGAGGATCAGCCCCTCCGCCGTCACTTCCGCAAAGAAGAACCGCTACTGTTTCCGACGCATCTCCTTCGAAGGGATACCCGACCTCTCCGGAGTGACGTCGGTGTATTTCGACGTCTACTACACGGGCGACGTGAACTACTTCGAGCGCCCGTACGGAAAGCTCTGCATCTACAGCAGCGCGTACGACCTCGACGAATACAGGCTGTCGTCGCGCGACAGGAAGGCGCTCCAATGAAATTTGTAATAGAAGATCACAGTACGGGAGAGGTACGGGAGTTCGAACTCAGATTTCCCGTAAAGCTCATGGATTCCGCCGCGACCGCCGCCGGGGCGGCAGCGGCGAAGGCGGAAAAGATCCTTTCGGAATTCTTCGCGGAAAAGCTGCGGGGTGATGACGGAAGATCCGGCGGCAGTGCACGCAGCGACGGGACATGCTCCGGCAGACACAAGTGCGAAGGCAGGCCATCCGGAGGCGCGTCCGGAAAAACAAACGGTCCGGAGCCCGGAGGACGCGAAAGCCTCATAAAGACAGTCGAGCGCGAGATAAGGGAGGACATAGCCGCGGTCAGGCAGCGCGACCCGGCTGCCAGAGGCACGGCCGAGGTCATGCTCCTCTATTCGGGATTCCACGCGATACTCGCCTACCGCATCGCGCACAGGCTCTACCTCGGAAAGCATTATTTTTCGGCCAGGGCGGTGAGCCAGCTAGCCCGCTTTTTCACCGGCATCGAGATCCACCCCGGAGCCGAGATCGGCAACGGTCTGTTCATCGACCACGGAATGGGCGTGGTCATAGGAGAGACGACCGTCATCGGCGACAACTGCACGCTCTACCAGGGCGTCACGCTCGGCGGCACCGGGAAGGACGTCGGAAAGCGTCACCCGACCCTCGGAGACAACGTCATGGTCGGAGCCGGCGCCAAGGTACTGGGGCCTATAAAGATCGGCGACAACGTAAAGATCGCCGCTGGGGCCGTCGTGCTCAAGGAGATACCCGACTGCAGCACCGCCGTCGGAATACCGGCGAAGGTAGTCCGGCGCCGCGGCGTCAGAGTCGGAGAAGGCGCGGAGAAGGTCATCGACAGCGAACTCGACCACCTGCACGATCCAGATCCGGTCGCGCAGCAGATGGCCGAACTCGAGGCAAAGATAGAAAAGCTCAGCGCGGAGGTCGACAGGCTGTCGGCCGCCGGGAAAGATAAAAAAACGGAGGAAGAGGATTAAAATGCCGACACTTACCGAAAGAACACTCATACTCGGACACAGAGGCGCCTGCGGCGCTCTTTCCGGGATGCCCGGTGCCTATGCACCCGAGAACACGATGCCGTCGTTCGAACTCGCGGCGCAGATGCATGCCGACGGAGTCGAGACCGACGTCCATTTCTCGAAAGACGGAAAGATAATGATACTTCACGACGCCAAACTCGACCGTACGACGAACGGGCAGGGCCTGATCACCGACTACACGGCCGAGGAACTGAGCGTCTTCGACGCCGGTATCAAGACAGGCGCCGAATTCAAAAAGACCCGCATCCCGCGGCTCGACGATCTGCTCGATCTCTGCCGCCGCACCGGAATGCTGCTCAACATCGAGATCAAGTCTGCCGACCCCCTCATGCCGGCCGCGCTCTTCGAGTGCGTAAGGGCGCACCGCATGGACGACGGAGTGATCTACTCCTCGTTCGACCACGAGCAGCTCGCAAGGATGCTCCGCGTCGATCCGTCGGCGTTTGTCGCGCCGCTCTACAGCTTCAACATGATAAAGCCGTGGGACTACGCCGCGAACATACCCGCGAAGGCCGTCCATCCCCGCTCGCCGCAGATCCTCCTTTACGAGGGCTATGTCGACAGGTGCCACGAGCTCGGCATCAGGGTGCATCCGTGGGACATCGAGGACCCGGAGCGCGCGAAGATGTTCGCGAAGCTCGGCGTCGACGCCATCATCACGAACCACCCCGACGTCATGCTCGAGGCCCTGAAGGACGTAAAACAGTCGTGAACAGGGGCAAACGGATGTCCTCGGCCTCCGCGGCAGTTTCGGTGCTGCTGGCCGCTATGATGCTCTTCTCGTGCTCGGGCGGCGCGCCGGAGCCGACGGAGGCTCCGCAGACGTCGGAAACTCCGGCGACCGAGCCCGCCCCGGCGGTGCTCGAGGTCGTAAAGGACGGAAAAACCGACTTCAAGGTGATAAGGCCCGACGAGGCCGGAGGCGCGGTGACCGAGGGGTCGGTCGCGCTGCGCAAGCGCCTGAACTTCGTCACGGGCGCCGACATAGGCATCGGGACCGACTGGCTGGCGCCGACCGCCGCGCCAGAGGGCGGGCGTCACGAGATCACCGTCGGCTCCTGCGACAGGGCGGACACCAGGGATTTCATCGAAGGCCTCGGCGATAACGAATACGGATTTCGCGTGTACGAGAACAAAATAGTCATCGCGGGCGGCAGCGACAGCCTCACCGCGCTCGCGCTCTACTCATTCGAGAACCAGGTCATCTACAACAAGGAGTTCGCGGTGAAGGGCAGTTTCTCGATACCCGTCGGGACCGAGCGGATCTACAGGACAGACGGCGAGATGACGCGCAGCAAGGTCCTCAATTCGTCGTACACCGTGATGGCTTCGACCGGAGCCGCCTGGAGCATACCCACGAGCGGAGCCTTCCGCACCGGACAGGGAGCGGCGACCGACGGAAAATACTTCTACAACTGTCTGCTCAACAAGGATGACAGCGGCTCGCAGACCGACGTCATAGTGCGGACGTCCGTCGAAGACAAAAGCGACCGAAAGGTAAGCGCCGCGCTTCCGCTGCACCACGGCAACGACATCGCCTACGACAGCACGAGAAGGCGTCTGGTCGTCGCGACGATGGACGGCAAAAAGCTGGCTGTCGTCGATCCCGACACGCTCGAACTGAAGCAGACAGTCGAGGCGACGGGCCTTCCCGGGACGGCGTACGCGATCGCGTATCTCGCGTCGAAGGACGTTTTCGTGATCGCGGCCGGCGGCGTGCTCAACATCACCGACGCCGAATTCAAGGTTAAGTCGACGCTCCCGATCCACAGCGAAACCGACTACGTCGGGCAGGGAATGGACTGCGACGACGAATTCATCTACCTCCCGCTCAGCGGCGACGGCACGAAGACGAAGGACAACATCATATCCGTGTACAAGTGGGACACCGGGTATTTCCGCACCGTTCATCTCGCGACCCGCACCGAATCCGAGTCGCTGATGAACTGGGAAGGCAGGTACTACATCAACTTCAACACCGGAGGAGCGAGGATAAACGAGCTCTTCTACGATATCGTGTATCAGTAACATCTTCTCCGAAGGCCTCCGGATCTTTCCGGGGGCCTCCGCTTTGCGGTAACGCGAAGACCGGACCGCGTCAGACGTGTTCGTTTTCCGGGAAAGGCGTCGGTATTCCGCCGCCTGAGCTTGCCGATAAGCAAAACGGCCGGGATCCTCCCGGCCGTGAGCAAAAAAAAAGCAGCAACGGTGACCTGTCCCCGCGCGTTGATATCATTAGCTTGATATTCCGCGGAACCAGGTGACCGTTGTGCATTCGAGACCTTCGCGGCTGTTGCCGCGTCAGCTTTAATATTATACAACTATTCGCAGAGTTTGTAAACCGGAAAAATGGACAAAAATGAACTTTTTTTTCGTGCAAACAGACGAAAATGGATTTTTTATCATAAAGCTGTTGACAGGCGTGAGATGTTGTGCTATAATATTGCGGAATCAAGAAGAACTCTCCGTTCTCACCCGGCCGCACCGCGAGCCGGAGTCGTATATTCCCGACAGGGAAAACAGGCTGGACGCACGGAGAGTATCCGTGTTTTTATTTTGCGTTCCGCCGCAAAGCCGGACGGACGCTGCGCACCCGGGAGGTGAACGACAATAGCAACCAAAGACATTCTCGTAAACGAACAGATCAAATGCAAGGAAGTCAGAGTGATCAAGCAGGACGGCTCGCAGGTGGGGATAATGAGCCCCGAGAGCGCGCTGCGCATGGCCTATAACGCCGGTCTGGATCTCATAATGATCTCGCCGGGCGCTCAGCCTCCGGTCTGCAGGATCGCGGATTACGGACGCTACCGCTTCGAGCAGGACAAGCGCGAAAAAGAGGCAAAGAAAAAGCAGAACATCATCGAGATAAAGGAAGTCCAGCTCTCCTGCCGGATCGACACGCATGACTTTGAGACCAAGGTCAGGCATGCGCTGAGATTCCTGGGAGAAGGGAACAAGGTCAAGGTCGTCCTGCGTTTCAGAGGCCGCGAGATGAGCCATCAGCAGCTCGGCCGCGACACGATCGAAAAATTCAGGGAAGCCGTGTCCGAGGCCGGGACGGTCGAGAAGCCTCCCGTGCTCGACGGAAGGCTCATGACCATGATCGTCGCTCCCGTCCGCGACAAGGACAAGGCGACCAAGGCCGCAGGTAAGGACAAGAGCAGGGACAAGGACGCAAAAGCTCCCGAAAAGGGAAGCGCCGACGCCGCCGGAGCATCGTCCGCTCCCGCCGTCAGCGGGGACGGGGCCGCCGGAGCTGCCGCGGAGAAACCCGCCGCAGACGGAAAATAAGTCCTTTTTCCGCGCTTAAAAAACGAAACACAACATTTTTACATAAAGCCGTCCGCGTTCTCCCCCGGACGGGGGACCGGCGCGTCCGGCAGCATTTGTGTTATCCGCCGTACCGACCGGCGGGTTTCACGGGAGTCTTTTTCCCGAATCAACAAAAGAAAGGCTGGCCATCAAAAATGGGCAAAATCAAAACACACAGAGCCTCTGCCAAGCGCTTCAGAGTAACCGCGGGCGGCATGGTTAAAATGAATCACTCGCATCACCGCCACAAGCTGGGCATCAAGGATCAGAAGCGCAAGAGACATCTCCGCTCCGCTGACTACGTCGAGGGCAAGGTCGCTTCCAACATCAAGCGCCTCATCGGCAAATGATCCGCGAACCGGAACCGGAATACAGCGGGAAACAACAGCAGAGAAAGAAAGAGAGAAATCCCGGTCAGAGACCGTCCGTGACCGCGTACGCGGATGAGACTCCGGCGGCGGACCAGGGAGTTTGGAGGAATCAGAAATGGCAAGAGTAAAGGGCGCAGTCGCAACGCGCAAGAGAAGAAAAAGAGTACTGAAGGCCGCTAAAGGCTACTACGGTGCGAAGAGCAAGCACTTCCGCATGGCCAAGCAGGCCGTGATGAAGAGCGGAAACTATGCATATATCGGACGCAAGCTCAAAAAGCGCGATTTCCGTTCGCTGTGGATCGCGCGTATCTCCGCACAGACCAAGGTCAACGGAATGAATTATTCCACTTTCGTGCACGGTCTCAAGCTGGCGGGGATCGATCTCAACCGCAAGATGCTCGCGGAGATCGCCGTCTCCGACAAGGACGCTTTCAAGGAGCTTTGCGATAAGGCAAAGGCGGCGCTCTGAGCGCCGGAATATATGGGGCTGCGTTTAAATGCGCAGCCTCATGTGCGTAATTAAGCAAGGGGAATTTACCGTATAATGGACCGACCGGCAGTCATATCCTCGAAGTCCAACCGCCTGATAGTCAGGATCGGTTCGCTCGCGGAGAAGAAGTACCGCGATTCCGAGCGGCTTTTCAGGTTCGACGGAATAAAGCTCTTCAGAGAGGCCGCGGCGTGCGGCGTCGCTCTTCGCTACGTCCTGGTCTCGGCCGGGGCCGCGGGCGCCGACGCCATGCTGTCCGAGGCGGGCTCGAAGGCACCGGGAGCGGGTCTGTACCTGCTCTCGGACGAAGTCTTCGCGAAGCTGTCTCCCGAAAAGTCTCCGGAGGGGATAATATCGGTCGCCGAGTATCCGTCGTCGCTCCACATAAGAGCTGAAGGCGGGGAGGATGCCGAGCAGGCCCTCGCCGGGGTCGAAGGCATACTGGCGCTCGAATCGGTCCGCGATCCCGGGAACCTCGGGACCGTGATAAGATCCGCGGCGGCCTTCGGGACCGAAGCGCTGCTGCTGTCGGGCGACTGCGCCGACATTTACAACCCGCGCGTGCTCAGAGCCGCGATGGGAGCGGTCTTTTCCCGGAGGATAGTCATCACCGCCGATCTTCCGTCGGCGCTGCGGCGGCTGGCCGCGGCCGGGAGACGGATACTCGGCACGACACTTTCATCTGATGCCGTCCCGCTGCAGGATGCGGGCGTGCGGAAAAGCGATATATTCGTGATCGGAAACGAAGGCCACGGACTTTCCGGCGCAGTGATTGCAGCCTGCGACCGGAAGGTCTTCATACCCATGGAGCGCGGCCCGGGGATCGAGTCACTGAATGCCGCCGTCGCCGCCTCCGTCATCATGTATGAAAGAAAGAGGTGCTGATGGTAAACGGAAAGGGAAAAACGGTCTACGACATCTGGCTGTCGCTGGCGATAGGGCCGGGCGGAGCCTTCGGCGGACTGTTTGACGACCATTCCGACGCATGCGGCATATACGGGGAAGCTCCCGGCGCGTGGGCTGACACGCCCGGGATCTCCGACAGCCTCCGCCGCAGGCTGGACGACAAGGATCTGTCGGAAGCGGACAGGATAGCCCGCTTCTGCGAAAAAAACGGTATCGAGACCGAGGTCTTCGGGTACGAAGGCTACCCCTCGTGGATAAGCGGCATAAAAAATCCGCCGTATCTGATCTACCGCAGGGGGACGCTGTCTTTTCCGGAGATCGAAAAAAAGCTCAGGGTGGCGATAGTCGGCACCCGTGACATGAGCGCATACGGCATGAGGTCGGCGTACAGGATAGCCTACGAGGCGGCCTCCGCCGGAGCCGTGATCGTGAGCGGGATGGCCCGCGGGATCGACGGCACCGCGGCCGCCGCGGCGCTTGCCGCCGACGGACTTACGCTCGCCGTGACCGGCTGCGGCCCTGACATCGTATATCCCCGCGAGCATGAAAAGCTGGCGGAGATGATAGCGGGCAGCGGCGCGGTCATAAGCGAGTTCCCCCCGGGGTCTCCGCCGGTCGCGTCGCACTTTCCGGTGAGAAACCGGCTGATAAGCGGCCTCTCTCACTGCACCGCCGTCATCGAGGCGGCGGAGAAGAGCGGCGCGATGCTCACCGCGGACATAGCGTCGAACCAGGGAAGGGACGTCTTCGCCCTGCCGGGCAGGATCGACGACCCGCTATCGGCGGGACCGTCGCTGCTGCTGCGGCGCGGCGCGGGCATTCTTCTCGGCGCGGAGGATATCCTCTCGCGCTATTCGGACGCTCTGCCGGGAGCCGTCGACGCCGACGCCTTCGCGAGAGCGACTCTCTATTCCGAAGCACGTCCCGAGGTGCTGGAGGAGTGCGGCGTGAGAATGCCGCGCGACGCCGGCGGGGACGGAGTCCCGGGACCGGCCGCGGCGCCCGCCGCGCGCGAAAGAGCGGGAGGAGCGAAGACCGGCGCCGGAATGACGCGAAAAGAGATACAGCCGCCCGAGGGCGAGCTCCGCGACTTCTGGAGCGCCGTCCCGAGGGACGTGCCGGTGAGCCCGGACAGTTTTTCCGGGCTCGGCTATACCGCGGGCAGAGCAATGAAGCTGCTGTCGATGCTCGAGATCTCGGGTTATATCACCGGGATACCCGGCGGTATGTACATCCGCCGCACCGGAGGCTCCTGAAGGGGCCCGCGGACGGAGGACCGCCGCGCAGTCATCCGCAGCGGGATACCGGCTTCCCCGCGCCGCCGGACCGGCGGCGCGGGGCGGTCCGCGCGGACGCGGACCATAAAGACAGTTCGAAAGGAAACGCATTATAAATGGCAAAAAAACTGGTTATCATCGAATCACCCACCAAGGCCCATACCGTTCAGGAGAGCCTCGGCCCGGGGTATAAAGTCATCGCATCCAAGGGACACGTGCGTGATCTGCCGAAGAGTCAGTTCGGCATCGACATAGAAAACGGATTTGCCCCTCACTACATCAATATCCGCGGGAAGGGAGACGTCATACGCGGCCTCAAGCTCGAGGCGAAAAATGCGTCGAAGGTCTATCTCGCGACCGACCCCGACCGCGAGGGAGAGGCGATCTCGTGGCATCTCGCCAATGTGCTGGGCATCGAACCCGGCAAGGCGCTGAGAGTCACCTTCAATGAACTGACCAAGGGAGTGATCAGGTCGGCCGTCAGCGAACCCAGAGCCATCGACATGAATCTCGTCAACGCCCAGCAGTGCAGGCGGATACTCGATCGGATCGTCGGATACAAACTCAGCCCGCTGCTATGGCACAGGCTCCAGAACGGCCTTTCGGCCGGCAGAGTGCAGTCGGTCGCGACGAGACTGATCGTCGAACGCGAGAACGAGATAGCCGGGTTCAGGCCCGAGGAATACTGGACCGTAACGGCCAGACTCGAGCAGGGCGACATCGATTTCCCCGTCAGGTACGTCGGCGAGGCCGGCCCCGACGGACAGCTTATCCCCTCACCGAAGCTCCCCGACGGAGTCTCGGCCAAGAAGATAGCGGCGTCGGTCGAGGGCGGAACGATGAAGGTCCGCGACGTGAAGCACGGCGTCAGGGACAAGAACCCGCTGCCTCCCTTCACGACATCCACCATGCAGCAGGAGGCTTCGCGCCGCCTCGGATTCAGATCCGAGAAGATCATGGCGGTCGCACAGGAGCTTTACGAGGGCATCAATCTCGGCCCGACGCTCGGCGGGACGCAGGGTCTCATCACATACATGAGGACAGACTCGCTCAGAGTCTCCGACGAGGCACGCGACAACGCCAGGGAATTCATTCTCGACAAATACGGCGAGGAGTACAACACTCCGACCCCCAGGACATACAGGACGAAGGCCGGCGCGCAGGACGCTCACGAGGCGATCAGGCCGTCCGACATCTGGCTCGAGCCGGATCTGGCCAAAAAGTACCTCACGCCCGACCAGTTCAAGCTCTACCGGCTGATCTGGGAGCGTTTCACCGCCAGCCAGATGGCATCCGCGAAACTCGATACACTCTGCGTCGAGTTCGAGGCCGGGGGACACGTGTTCCGGACCGGCGGATACAGCGTCATCTTCAAGGGCTTCACGGCCGTCGGAGGAGCTTCTTCCGAAGCCGCGCCCGACGGGACCGACGGACAGACGGGTGCGGAAACCGAAGAGGATGACGGGACGTCGTTCATCAAGAACCTCGCGCTGCCCGAGATGAAGCCGGGAGACACCCTCGGAGTCCAGAGCATCACCGCCCTGCAGCACTTCACCGAGCCTCCGGCGAGATATACCGAGGCGTCGCTCATCCGCACGCTCGAGGAAAAGGGGATAGGGCGTCCGAGTACGATAACGCCGACGATCACCACCATCGTGGGCAGAAAGTACGTCAGGCGCGAAGGCAAGAGCCTCGTTCCGACAGAACTCGGCATCTCGACGACCGCCCTCATGAAGGAGGACTTCCCCGATATCGTCGATTACGGCTTCACCGCCGCCCTCGAGGAGAGACTCGACGGCATCGAAAACGGTACCGCCTCGATGGACGCTCTTCTCGATGAGTTCTGGAGAGGGTTCGAGACCGAACTCTCCGCCGCGTCTCTCAAGCAGAGCCAGAGGAAGGAGAGCACGCTCGAGGAGACCGACATGATCTGCGAAAAGTGCGGAGCGAGGATGGTCATCAAGACCAGCCGTTCGAACGTGCGTTTCGCCGCGTGCCCCAACTACCCCAGATGCCGAAACACCAAGTCTCTCATCCCCGAAGACGGACAGCGCGAAAAAAAGCCGGCGGCCGAGCCCGCCAAGCCGGTCGAATACGCCGGAATCAAGTGCGAGGTCTGCGGCGGCGAGATGGTAAAGAGGAACGGCCCCTACGGTCCGTTCCTCGCCTGCATCAACTATCCGAACTGCAGATTCTCGATGAATCTGGAAGAGGCTATAGACACTCCCTGCCCCAAGTGCGGAGGCAGGATCCTCATAAGACACGGCCGCAGAGGCATCGTTTTCTACAGCTGTGAGCACTATCCCAACTGCGATTTCTCGAGCTGGGATATGCCGCTCTCCGACCGCTGCCCCGAATGCGGCGGCATGCTCTTCAGAAAGAAGGGCAAGAAGGGCGGAATCAGATGCGGCAACAAGGAGTGCGGCTATTTCAAGCCCGACCCCGAGGAGACTGAAGAAAAGCCGGCGGTCCAGGCCGGCGGCAACTGAGCCCCGCCACGGCGCAGAGCCGGACGGACACGGCAATGATCCGAAGTCTTATGGACAGCAATTCTAACGAAGCCGCGCGGCCGAAGATCAGCGTCATCGGAGCCGGACTTGCCGGCTGCGAAGCGGCGCTTGCCGCCTCAAGGTGCGGCGTGGCGGTGGACCTTTACGAGATGAAGCCGGAAAAGTACACGCCGGCTCACAAGAGCAGCCTTTTCGCCGAACTCGTATGCTCCAACTCGCTGCGCTCCGACAGCCTCACGAACGCCGTCGGTCTGCTCAAGGAGGAGATGCGCAGGCTGGGGTCGGCCGTTATGAAAGCGGCCGACGCCTCCCGCGTTCCCGCGGGCTCGGCGCTGGCGGTCGACCGGAACCTCTTTTCGGGGGCCGTCACGGCAGCTGTCAGATCCGACCCCAGAATCAGCGTCATCGAAGGCGAGGTGACCGAGGTCCCGCCCGGGATCACAGTCATCGCCACAGGGCCGCTGACGTCTGAGAGATTCGCCGCATACATCGAAAAGGAGCTCGGCTGCTCCGGGCTGCATTTCTTCGACGCCGCCGCTCCGATCGTCGACGGCCGGACCGTCGACTACGGCGTCGCCTTCTACGCCTCGAGATACGGCAGGGGAGATGCCGACTACCTCAACTGCCCGATGACGAAGGAGCAGTACGACGCCTTCTACAGCCGCCTGAAGTCGGCAAAGACGGCCGAGCTCCACGCGTTCGACTCAGAAGCGCAGAAGGACCTGCAGGTCTTCGAGGGCTGCATGCCGGTCGAAGTGATGGCAGAGCGGGGCTACGACACCCTCCGCTTCGGTCCGCTCAAGCCGGTCGGGATCGCCGACCCGCGCTTCCCCGGGAAGAGCTTCTACGCCGTCGTCCAGCTCAGAAGAGAGGACGCCGAAGGAACTATGTTCAACCTGGTGGGTTTCCAGACCCACTTAACCTTCTCCGAGCAGAAAGAGGTCTTCCGGATGATACCCGGCCTTGAGAACGCCGAATTTCTGCGCTACGGAGTGATGCACCGCAATACGTATCTCGATTCGCCCGGCCTCCTTGACTCCGACTATTCGCTGAAGTCGAGACCGGAGATCTACTTCGCCGGCCAGATGACAGGTGTCGAGGGGTATGTCGAATCGGCCGGTTCGGGACTGGTTGCCGGGCTGTCGGCGGCAAGAGCCGCGCTCGGACTGCCGAAGGTCATATTTCCTCCGGAGACGATGCTCGGCGCGATGGCGCATTATGTCTCGCACGGGCTGATATCGGGAAGATTCGACCCGATGAACGCGAATTTCGGGATAATCGCACCTCTGCCCTCAAGGGTAAAGGGCGGAAAAAACGCAAAATACGCCGCTTACGCCGAGAGGTCTCTGGCCGAGACCGGCAGACTGGCGGCGGAACTCGGGGTTTAAGGGCCCCTTATCGGAAAAATGAGAGTGATCGTCGACTGTATGGGCGGCGACCGCGCTCCGCTCGAGGCGGTGCGCGGGGCTTACGCCGCTTCCGCGGAATACAATGCCAGCTTCATTCTCGTCGGTGACCGGCAGGCGATCGGACAGATCGCGGCGGCCGACGGGATGGATCTTTCGCATTTTGATATCGTACACGCCCCCGAGACGGTGAACATGAACGACGACCCGCTGACCGTCATCCGCACAAAGAAAAACTCGAGCATGACGAAATCTCTCGAGCTGCTCGCGGAAGGCAGGGGCGACGCCGTCGTCAGCACCGGGAACACCGGAGCGCTCTTCACCGGCGCGACGCTCATCGTGCGCAAGATAAAGGGCGTGAGGCGCCCGGCGATCGGCGGCATCCTGCCGACCGATCCGCCTGTGCTGCTCGTCGATTCTGGCGCGAACACCGTCGTGACAGAGGAATATCTGGAACAGTTCGCCGTGATGGGCAGCATCTACATGCAGAGCCTGTACGGGCTGCAGTCGCCGCGCGTCGGGCTGCTCAACAACGGCGTCGAGGAGTGCAAGGGGACCGAGCTCCAGGTGGCGACTTACGCGAGGCTGAAGGAACTGCCCGGGATCAATTTCGTCGGGAACGTCGAGGCCGACAAGATACCGCAGAACGCCTGCGACGTCCTCGTCACCGACGGGTTCACCGGAAATATCCTGCTCAAGTCGTTCGAGGGGCTCGGCAGGCTCATGCTGACCTCGATGAAAGACCTGTTTTATTCGAACCTGCGCGGCAAGCTCTCCGGACTTCTGGTCTCGGACGGCACCGCCGCTCTCAAGCGGCGGTTCGACGCCAGGGAGCACGGCGGCGCGCCGCTGCTCGGCATATCGAAGCCGGTGATCAAGGCCCACGGCTCGTCCGACGCCAAGGCGGTGAAGAATGCCGTACGGCAGGCGATCGCCTACGCCCAGTCGGGGACGATCGTCAATATCGCCAAGGAGATCAAGATGTTCGCCCCGGCAAGACCTGACTCCCCGAAGGACACCGCCGGACAGGCGGCTCGGGACGGAGCCGAAGCGGCAGAAAGAGAAAAAGAGACCGCAAAATGACCCGGATCAACAGAGAAACTGAAACGGACGCCGGCATCGCAAAGGAAAAGCGCGACGCACATGACCGCAGGTGCGGTCCGGAGGCTGCCTTCCGCGAGGACGAATTCGGCGGGAGCATCGACGGGATCGAGCGGCTGACGGGATACCGTTTTTCCGACCGGAGGCTCGCCGCGGAGGCGCTGACGCATTCGTCGTACAGCTACGAGCACGGCGGGAAAAAGGTCACGCCCTGCAACGAAAGGCTCGAATTTCTCGGCGACTCGGTGCTGTCGGTGATCGTCAGCGAATACCTGTATTCCGAATTTCCCGACTTCCCCGAGGGGTATCTGACGCGCTGCCGCGCCGACCTCGTATGCGAGGACGCCCTGTCGGATTTCGCGGGTGAGATCCGCCTCGGCGAGTATCTGAAACTCGGACGGGGCGAGGACAAAAACGGCGGCAGACACCGCAAATCGCTGCTCTGCGACGCCTACGAGGCGCTCATCGCGGCCGTCTATCTTGACGCGGGAGGCGGAGAGCCGGGCAAGGCTGCGGTCACGTCTTATATCCGCGGACCGCTCATTCGCAGGCTGAAGTCGCTGCTCGACGAACCCGAGGCGCGGTTCATCGACTACAAGACCCTCCTTCAGGAGACCGTTCAGTCGGATTCAAAGGGCGAGAAGCTCGAATACGTGACAGTCGGCGAGGAAGGTCCCGACCACGCGAAGGTCTTTACCGTCGAGGCGAGGATCGATTCGAACGTCTTCGGCAGAGGCACCGGCAGCTCGAAGCGCCGCGCGGAGCAGGAGGCCGCGCGCGAAGCTCTCGTGCGCTGCGGAGTGCTGACAGGCGGAGCCGGGTCCGGAGAGAACGGAAAAGGACAGGAGACTGCCCCGGACGCGGAAAAGGGAACGGAATGAAGCGGCGGCACATAAATATCCCGATATTCATACCGCATCTCGGCTGCCCGAACAACTGCGTGTTCTGCAACCAGAAGACGATCTCGGGCAGACAGTTCTTTGACGAGGGAGACGTTCCCCGCCAGATCGAAGAGGCGCTCTCCACCGTCCCGTCAGGGACAGACGCGGAGATCGCCTTTTTCGGCGGTTCCTTCACGGCGATCGACCGCGGGCTCATGGTGAGGCTGCTGGACGCAGCGGGAAGATACCTTCGTGACCCCGGCTGTCCCGTGTCGTCGCTGCGGTGCTCTACGCGACCCGACGCGATTGACCCGGAGACCGTCCGGATCCTGAAGGAATACGGCATGGAGACCGTCGAACTGGGTGTGCAGAGCATGTCGGACAGGGTGCTCGCGCTCTCGAAGCGGGGGCACACCGCGGCCGACTCCGAGAGGGCCTTCGCGCTCCTGCGCGAGTACGGATTTCATACGGTAGGACAGATGATGATAGGGCTCCCGGGCTCGACGGCGGAAGACGAACGCCGCACGGCTGAGAAGATCTGCGACATGGGAGCTGACGCCGCGAGGATCTACCCGACGGTCGTATTTTCAGGCACCGAGCTCCGCGCGATGGCGGAGCGGGGCGAATACGTCCCGGTGACGAACGAAGCGGCGGCGTCGGTCGCGGCCGACCTCATCGAGATCTTTGACGCAAGGGGAGTTGCCGTCATACGCACCGGGCTGTGCGCGAGCGAGAACCTCGCCTCTCCCGAAGAGGTATACGGCGGGGCGGCGCACCCGGCGATCGGCGAGATGGCCATGTCCGAGGTGTTCTTCAGAAGAGAACGGGAGGCGCTGGAGCGCCTTGCCGCGGCAGGGAAACTGGCGGGGAATGCCGCCTCCTTGCGTATCTCAGTGCCGAGAGGAAAGATGTCGCAGGCCGTCGGACACAGGGGGATGAACAGAAAGAAGCTCTCCCTGGCCTTCCCGGGCATCAGGCTGACTTTCACCGAAAGCGAAGGCCTTTCCGGCTACAGCGTCTCGGCGTCGGCGGAATGAGCGTCCGCGCCGCGACGCGACCCCATTTTTCAAAAAACGGCGGGACAGGCAGAGACCGGCGTTTTTTTTTGAGGACTATTGCAAAGCGATAACGCTCCGAAATCCATTGACTATTCAGCGTTAATATGTTATACTAATTAAGTATAATGGTGTTTTTTAGGCGTATCCGGCGAAATCGCGGATACATGACAAACATTACGTTACGAAAACAGGAGGCAGTCAAATGGCACAGATATGCGAAATTCTTAAATACGAGGGTGACAACAGTACTTTCATCTGGAAGCATCCCAGTGAGGATTTCAACAGCATGACGCAGCTTATCGTTCATGAGTCGCAGGAGGCGATCTTCTTCATGAACGGTCAGGCGCTGGATCTTTTCGGCCCCGGGCGTTATACGCTGGAAACGCAGAATATTCCGATGATCGGAAAGGTCCTCAACCGCGCGACCGGCGGAGAGACTCCGTTCCATTGCGAAGTCTATTTCATCAACAAGACTGTACAGATGGCGATCAGATGGGGAACTCCCGAAAAGGTCAGATATATCGATCCGGATTACGGGATCCCGCTTGAACTGGGTGCGTCCGGCGAAATGAATCTGAGTGTTTCCGACGGCCGGAAGCTTCTTCTCAAACTTGTCGGGACGATGAACGGCATCTCCTGGGAAGAGCGCGGACCGGGCTTTACCAGGTCTCTGCAGAATTCTTTCCGTCCGCTGATCACCACCGCCGTGAAATCAAACCTCACCAAAGCGATCAAGGCGGGGGAATTTGATATCCTCGAGGTCGACGAGCATCTTGATGAACTGTCCGGGATCCTCAAGGACAGGATCGTCGGCGGATTTGAAGAATACGGTCTTACCATCCCGCAGTTATATCTGACGACCGTCGTTCTGCCGGAGGATGATCCGAATTTCAAGCGTCTGCGCGAACTTCACGCGATCTCTCTTCAGACCCGTATGATCAAGGCTGAAAAAACGATCCGCACGGCCCGTGCGCAGGCCGAGGCAGAGGTAACAGCCGCAGAGAGACTTACCGAGCTTGAAAGACAGACGACGCAGACGGAAATCGCAAAAAGAGAGGCCGAACGCAAGATCATTGAGGCTCAGGCGGAAGCTGAAAAGACCCGTCAGGCCGGATTTGCGGAAGCCCAGGTCATGCAGGCTCAGGGGATAACGAAAAAGGAATATGTGGCCGCCGAGGTGCAGAAAGCGTATGCCGAAGGCCTCGGGCAGATGGGCTCAGGCGGCGGAGGCGGCGGTTCCGCGATGAGCGACGTAATCGGACTCGGAGTCGGACTGAAGGCAGCCGGAGTCATGGCCGGCCAGTTCGGAAACGTCTTTGACGGGATCGGAGGAACCGCTCAGACCCAGCAGCCGCCCGTTCAGCCGCAGCAGCCCGCTCCCGCACAGACCGCCGCTCAGCCTGCCGACGATATGGCTGCTTTCAAAGCAAAAGTCGAAAAACTTGCCGTTATGAAGGAATCCGGGCTGATCACAGAAGAAGAATTCGCCCAAATGAAAGCTAAACTGCTTTCGGACATAATGGGATAACGGAGGAACAGAACGATGAAAAAGAGTTTTAAGTTTTACGCTCTGATATGGGCAATACTTCTCGCGGTATGGTGCGCCGTCGTATTTCTCGTCCGTCCTGTCATACCCGGCTTTGTTATCAATTATGACGCACGTTTCTGGATCGCGTTTGCGTTTGTTGCGGCAGCGTTTGTCGGCAATCTCATATGCGCTTATTTCGCATTCAAGGCAGACAATCTCAAGAAAATGTTTTACAATCTGCCGCTGATCACCGTCAGCTGGTCGGCGCTGATAGCCATGCTCGTCGCCGGTTCCGCGCTTATGCTGATCCCGAACTGCCCGGCGTGGATCGCTGCCGTCGTATGTATCGTTGTACTCGCCTTCAACGCCATTGCTGTCATAAAGGCGGTGTGGGCGGCGGATACGGTGAGCGGGATCGATGAAAAAGTCAAAGCACAGACTTCCTACATCAAAAATCTCACTGTCGACACCGAAAGCATCCTTGCCCGCGCAAAAAGCGACGCCGTAAAAGCGGAATGCAAAAAGGTGTATGAAGCCGTCCGCTATTCCGATCCGATGTCGGGCGACGCTCTTTCCCTGATCGAAGCAAAGATTGCCGTGAAGATGGATGAATTATCCGCTGCAGTCAGTACGGACGACGCGGAAATGGCAAAAAAGACTGCGGATGAGATCGTAATTCTTGTCGCGGATAGGAAAAACAAGTGTAAAGCCTTGAAGTGATATGTCGAAAAGCAGCCCTCACGTAATCGAGACAAAGTCAAAGGACTATCAACGGGGAAGTGTGAAATATGAAAGCATATACATGCCCGATATGCGGGGGGAAACTGAATATCCGGATAGGTGCGAAGTTTGCGCTTTGCAGCGCCTGCGGCAAGCCGACGGATATCGACCCGGATGACGCGGAGAAGTTCTTTTCGATTTACCGGAGCGCCGGGCGGGAGATGGCGAAGAAGACCGCCGCGGGGTACCGCGAAGCTGTCAGAGAACTGGAGGCCATAACCTTTATCGAAGAGGCAAAGGAAATGTCGGACGAGTGCGAAGCGCGGCTGCGGGATCTTCAGGCCAGAGAGTCTCAACGGCAGGAGAATGAAAAGATATCCGATAAAAGGGATACTGTTCTCGGGATCATTATTGCAGCGGCGGCTCTGCTTTTCGGCATAGCGGCGATCGCCGGAGTCATATACGTGGTCGTCCGGATGGTAAACGGCAATCTTCCATCCCAGGCTATCTGGGTCACGCTCGGCGCCGCCGCGATCGCGGTGGTACTGATGATTCTGAACAGGACAAAGTGATTATTCGGGCATATCCCGGCAAACTGATGGCTGAACTTCACATCAAGTACCGGGAAAATCCCGCCGGTTGCCCTGAGGCATTTGACAGGAACGGCAATTATTCTAAAGTCCTTCGATTCTGGAGCGATCAGCTTAAAACCGGGATTCTGTCATTACTGTTGTTCAACCTTCGCCCTCATCTGAAAAAATGTCACTTGCGAAAACACCGGGACTGCATTTCTGAAGTCCCGGCGTTTTCTCTGCCCTTCGAATGACCGGCCGCCCGGTTTGATCACTGTAATTAAGAGCAGCAGCCGCTGTATGTCCTTTTTTTCGGCGGCGGACCCACAGGGGAGCTCTTCGTGACGCGCGTCTTATTTTTGATTGACAAGGATAAAACAGCGTGATATAATAATATATTATTAATCTACTAAAACAGTCTGTTCCGGGGGTTCCGGGGCGGACCGGAGGATAACTTGTTCTTAAAGCAGATAGAAATGCACGGGTTCAAGTCCTTCCCGGACAGGACCAAGCTCACTTTCGAGCCGGGTTCGACGGTCATCGTCGGCCCCAACGGAAGCGGCAAATCCAATATATCGGACGCCATGCGCTGGGTGCTGGGCGAGATCTCGTCGAAGACCCTGCGCGGCACCAAGATGGAGGACATCATCTTCGGAGGCTCCGACAGCCGCAAGCCGATGACCTTCGCCGAGGTGTCGGTGACCTTCGACAACAGCGCCGGAGCCGGCAGGATCGACGTCCCTTACGACGAGATCACGGTGACGCGTCGCTACCACCGAAGCGGCGACAGCGAATACTTCATCAACCGCTCCGAGGTAAGACTCCGCGATATCTACGAGATGTTCCTCAACACCGGCATCGGCCGCAACGGATACTCGATAATCGGGCAGGGCAGGATCGCCGACATCATCTCGCGCCGCAGCGACGACAGAAGAGACATATTCGAGGACGCCGCGGGCATCGCGAAGTACCGCCAGCGCAAGAACGACGCCGAGCGGAATCTCGACAACACGAGGCAGAACGTCGAGCGCATCAAGGACGCGCTGACCATCATGAGCGGGCATGTCGAGTCTCTGCACCGCGAGAGCATCAGGGCGAAGCGGTTCGTCGAGTACAGCGAGATCAAGAAGCAGGCCGATGTCCGGCTCTGGCTCTACGACACCGAAAAGCTGCGCACCGACATCTCGACGGCCGAGACAGAGGGCAAACAGGCCGGCATGGAGCTCGCCGAGGTCGAGGAGAACCTCGAGAGCATCAGGCGCAGGATCGAACGGATCGACGAACTGACGTCGGAGAACCGCCGCGAGGCCGCGGGACTGCTCGACGAGATCAGGGAGAAGACCAAGCAGAACTACGAGACCGACACAAAGATCAGACTGATAAAGACCCGCATCGAGCACGCCGCGGCGAACGCCGAGGCAGAGAAGGCGGGGATAGCCTCGCTGCTCGCCGAGAGCGAAGAGGAAAAGAAGAAGAGCGAGTCGAAGCGTGCCGAGGCTAAGGCCATCGCCGCCGGGATCGAAAAGCTGACCGAAGAGGAGGCCGCCGCGTACGCCGCCGCGAAGAAGGCGGGAGAGCGCGCCGAGCACCTCGACGGGGCGATCGCGGAGGCGTTCGACGAGATATCCGCCTGCCGCGCCGAGCTGTCGGACGCCGAGGCGAGGCTTGAGCTCATCGGCAAGTCTGACAGCGAAGAGGAGAACAGGGGCGAGAGCGCGAAGCGCGACATCGCCGAAAAAGAGCGCGAGATATCCGAAAAGGAGGCGGAATGCGTCTCCTGCAGGGAGACAGTCGCCGCTTACGAGAAGAAGATCACAGAGCTCTCGGAATCGCTGGCGAAGGCCCGCGAGAAGATCTCGGTGCTGGGCGAGCGCCAGAAAAAGACGCGCGCCGAGCTTGCCGACGCCGAAGTCCGCGGCAACACGCTGTCGGGCAGGATCGAGGCTCTCCGCCGCATGGAGGAGCACTTCGAGGGATACAACAACAGTGTTCGTCATATAATGAACGCCTACCGCTCGGGCGCCGTGGGGAGCGTGACCGGAGGGGCGAGAGCCGGCGAGATATACGGTCCGGTGTCATCGCTCATAAGCGTCGAGAGCAGGTACGTGACGGCCGTCGAGATCGCTCTAGGCGCGTCGATCCAGAACATAGTCGTCGACAACGAGGAGACCGCCAGGGCGGCCATAGAGTGCCTCAGGCGCGACGGTGCCGGAAGGGCGACGTTCTACCCCCTGACGTCGGTGAAACCCTCCGCGGCGACCCGTGAGATGCGTACGGCGGCCGAATGCCGCGGATATATCGGCATCGCGTCAGAGCTCGTCTCGTGCGACGGCAGATTCGCCCCCGTTATCAGCGCCATGCTCGGACGGACGGTCGTCTTCGACACGCTCGAGAACGCGACCGGAGCCGAAAAGCGCTGCGGATACGGAGTCCGCGCAGTGACGCTCGACGGCCAGCAGATCGGCCGCGACGGCTCTTTCACCGGAGGTTCGCTCCGCACCGGAAGCGGCATACTCACCCGCGCCGACGAGATCAGCCGTATGGAGAAGGAACTCGCCTCGCTCGGCAGGACGCGCGAAAAGCTGAAGAGAGAAGCCGAAAGGATCGCCTCAGAGCTTGCGTCGCTCGAGGATTCCGCGGGCGGCGACGACAGCGAGCTGCGCCTCACCGAGACGCTCTGCGCCGTCGAGAAGACGAAACTCGAGGCTGACATGGACGCGCTCGAGTCCGAGCGCGGGCTGCTCGAGAAGCAGAAGGAGGACCTCGAGCTCTCAAAGGACGAGACGGAGAAGAGAAGCGCCGAGATGGCGGCTCTCGAACTCAAAAAGAAGGAGCTGGAAGAGAAGATAGCCGCCCTCGAGGAATTCAGGAACGATTCCGACGCCGAGAGGGGCGCGCTGCTCAACGAGCAGGACGAAAAGAATGCGGCGGGCACCGCGCTGACGGTGAAGATCTCGGAGCTCCGGCGTGACATCGAGAGCTGCAACGCGCTGGCCGACCTCGCATCGGGCAACGCCTCGAACCTCGCCGCGAGAGCAGAGGAGAGACGTGTACGCATAGACGAGCTCGAGAAGGAGGACGCCTCCCTGAAGGAGGAGCTTGACGTCTGCATCGAGGCCTTCGCAGAGGGCGAAAAGGGCCTCGGCGAGCTCAACGAACGCCGCACCGACGCCGAAAAGTCGGGCATCGAATACGAGAAAAAAACGGCCGAACTGCGCAGGTCCGAGACGGATTTCAACGGACGGCGCGACAGACTGATCCAGGAAAAACTCGGACGCGAGACCTCGCTCGCGACGCTCAGATCCCAGCTCGACGCCCTGTCGGCGAAGTTCTGGGAGGAGCACGGCATGACGAGGGATGAGGCGCTGGGCTGCAACTTCCCGCCTCTGACGAAGGAGGAGCGCCCGGCGGTCCTCGAGCTGCAGGCGGAATACCGCAACAAGATAAGGAACGTGGGGCACTGCGACCCCGCTTCGATCGAGGAATACGAGACCGAAAAGGCCAAATACGACAGCCTCACCGAGCAGCTTTCCGACCTCGAAAAGTCGGAAGCCGACCTGCTCAAGGCGATCGCCGGACTCGAGGTCGAGATGAAAAAGGTCTTCTCGGCCGCTTTCGACAGCATCAACGAGAACTTCAAGCGCACCTTCACCGAGCTCTTCGGCGGAGGTTCGGCCGAACTCCTGCTGTCCGATCCCGAAAACGTGCTCGAGTCGGGCATCGAGATCAAGGCCGCGCCTCCCGGAAAGATCGTCAAGTCGCTGCTCCAGCTCTCGGGCGGCGAGCAGGCCATCGTCGCGATAGCGCTGCTCTTTGCGATACTTCAGGTCAATCCGCCTCCGTTCTGCATCTTCGACGAGATCGAAGCCGCGCTCGACGAGGTGAACGTCGACCGTTTCGCACAGTACGTCAGCCGTTATTCGGGCGACATGCAGTTCATAATCATCACGCACAGACGCGGCACGATGAACGCCGCGCGCCGGCTCTA
>JAEEGL017010093.1_pt1 | contig 31019 bp, 19 predicted proteins | sample 9134231 | NCBI WGS metagenome assembly JAEEGL01 (sample SAMN16246548, study PRJNA631951) | gut metagenome | biome: gut microbiome; feature: rumen; material: fiber-attached | host: Bos | place: Iran: Karaj | collected 2018-10
CACATTACCGATGGCGGCACAAGTCTCGCAATAGGCTGTCATGTTGGGCAACTCATAGTTCTTGCCAAAGGCTTCACCGTTAGAGGTAGCACCTATGCCGCCTGTGATGTATAGTTTCTTGCCGACGATGTTTTCCCAGATGGCATCTATGGCCTTGATGTACTCCTTGTCTCCCGTCAGGGCAGCCACATCAGCCATACCGGCATACATATAGGCGGCACGAACGGCATGGCCTACGGCTTCATCCTGTTCCACAACGGGCTTGTGGCTCTGGGAATACTCTTGCTTGACCGCAGTCTTCCCGCGATAGTCGAGCAGGAACTTGGCCTCGTCGAGATACTTCTTGTCGCCCGTTGCCAGATAGAGTCTTGCCAACGCCATCTCGGCAATCTGATGACCAGGAACCACACAGGCCTGACCTGGGTTGGGGCCGACTTCCTTGCATACCAAATCGGCAAACCTAATGGCAATATCCAGGAACTTACGGCTACCCGTAGCCTGATAGTGGGCAACGGCACCTTCTACCATGTGTCCAAGGTTGTAAAGCTCGTGGCTTCCCTGTTCCTCGCTGCTCCAGCGTGTCATTCCCGACCAGTCGTGCGGATGCTCTGGATTCTGCGTTCGTGCAGTATAGAGGTATCCGTCGGGTTCTTGGGCAGAGGCTATTACGTCGAGAACGGAATCTATGTAGGCTGCCAAAGCCTTATCGGGATAGGTTTGCAGGATATAGCTGGCACCCTCAATGGTTTTGTAGGGGTCGGTATCGTCGAAGGGGAATGTTCCCTTCTGAATCTCAAATACCTTAGAGGGATCCTTAAGGTGAATAGCAGCATTAGAGAAATTTGCGTAACGCTTTGATTCTTCGCATTTTGAGAATGCAAGGGGTATGGTCACGTTTCTGCTGGCTTCCAGCCTTTGCCCCCAGAATGTGTTAGGCGTAACCTTTACCGACGTAAAAGGTACGGGGGTGATGGGATAGCCCTCTTTTAGTTTAGAGTTTAGAGTTGAGGGTTTAGAGTGAAGGGGTAGCATAGGGAATGTGATAGCTACCAATAGTGTGAATATTGTTTTCATGTTTACGGTTTGATTGTAGAATTTCGTCAACTATTATATAATTTCATGCAAAGATAGTAATAATTCTCGGTTTTTCTGTATATTTGCAAACAAATGTTGATAAGTTTCTGACGTTTCTATGAAAGATATCTGTGATTTTATAGCCAAGTGGATGGGCTTGATGGTGCTTTTGGTAGCTATAGTCTCTGTATGGATGCCAACGTGGTTCTCTTGGATTGAAACGAAGTCCATCAATCCGCTGTTGGGTGTTATTATGTTTGGCATGGGCTTGACACTTTCGCCCCAGGACTTCAAGATTGTATTCAGCCGACCCAAGGATATCCTGATAGGATGTACGGCGCAGTTTACCATAATGCCGCTATTGGCATGGGTGCTGACTCAGGCTTTTGCGCTTCCCAAGGAATTGGCGTTGGGTGTGATATTAGTGGGTTGCTGCCCGGGCGGAACAGCATCTAATGTTATCACCTATTTGGCTAAGGGTGATTTGGCTCTCTCTGTAGGTATGACGGCTGTCTCTACGCTGCTTGCTCCTGTGCTGACTCCGCTTTTGGTGTGGCTGATGGCTGGGACCATGGTGAATGTTGATACCATTGGCATGTTGCTGAGTATAGTCTATGTAGTCATCGCTCCCATCATCATGGGTTTGCTATGCCAGCGTTTCCTGCCTAAATTAACAAAGGGCGTTACTCCCTATCTGCCGGCTTTCTCCTCCTTAGCTATTGCCTTTGTGGTGGGAATAGTAGTGTCGCACAATGCCGACAGATTATTGTTGGGCGGAATGATTGTTGTGGTAGTTGTGGTGCTTCACAATCTACTGGGGCTTTTGACAGGTCTTGCTATAGGAAAGATGTTGCAATTGGCCCGTCCCAAGTGCGTGGCACTCAGCATAGAGGTAGGGATGCAAAACAGTGGTCTGGCATCCTCATTGGCAGTCATGCATTTTGCCGCATATCCTCTGGCTACCATACCTGGAGCAGTCTTCAGTGTATGGCACAACATCAGCGGTGCATTGGCCGCCAAGTTCTTTGCTAAAGCCTAATTCTCAAGATTGTTTCTTACCAACGTGCCCATTTGGTCTCGAAGTCCCAGATTTCTGCATCGAACTTCAGGGCTCTTTCGCATTCCTCCTTTGTGCGGTCTTTAGGAATGCGCGATCCTTTGAGGTTGACAAACGGCTCACCGGCATCATAAGCTGCCAAGACGGCATCAAAGAACATGCGCCAGCGAACCTTATAGAATGTCTCTACCAAGCCATCCCAGTCGCGGTTGGCGTAGTCTGAAAGGTGATAAGTGTCTCCCCATACGGTGATGATGGTACGGGCGTTCATCTCAAAGTAATCTTTCTCGGCCTTGTTCTTACCCCATGCACGGGCATCGCGTATCCAGTTGTCGAGTGAGAACTCTGGTCGTGTCTTCAAGACTTCGACAAGTTTGTCGCACATACCTAAGAACTCCTCAGAGGCTTCCACCATCCCTGCTCTGTCGCCAGCTTTGTAGGCATCGGCAAAGCGCTTCCTGACGGCCAGAGCTCTGTTGCAGATAGACTGACGGCGTGTGTTGGCCAGGTCGAACTTGAGATAGCTGGATGTACCCTCAACCTGTTCCAGCAGAGCCAGTGCTTCATCCAGATTGGCAATATCGTATCCTTTGCGCAGTTCTGTGGTCCAGTTCCATTCGCCCTCCAGATTGGGGTGAGCGTTGATAATACCAGACGCACCGGTGCTGGTGTGGGTGGTGCATACCTTTTCCACCATCTTGTGCCAGAATGCCCTGTATGTGGAATCTACGCGACCCAGATGACGGTCGGCAATGTTGTCGATATACTCGTCAAATCCTATGCCTGTATTCCAAGCCTGTGCCAATACTGCCTCATAGACAGGTTCGTTGACGCCAAACCCTTCCAGGGTAGAGCCTATGCCTACGAACTCTGCACCGCCTTCAGCCTTTGCTGCGGCAATTCGGTTGGCGTTCAAGTGGTAATCACCCTCAATCTCGGTCATACCACCGAAGTTGCCAAGGTAACACCAGATGAATTTCTGTCCGTAGAAATGCTCTGTACGACGCCAGATCTCTATGTAGTCGCTCTCGTAGTCCAACATAATCAGCTTGTCCTTCGGAACGGCGGTAAGGAAAGCCTTGATTCTCTCGGGTGTCCAAGCTCTCTGGTTGCTGATAAAGAGCCAACCCATCTGAAGCCAGATGGCCTCGGGGTCAACATTCGCCAGAGATTGATAGACGCCGGCAGAAATCTTGGCCAATGAATCGGGCTCCCAAGATGGGGGAGATACCTCATTGAAAAGATCCACACCATAGATGTGGTTGGTGCCGTACATGCGGTTCTGCTCCTCCAGATAGTCTTTCTGAATACGGGCAAAGATGGGATCTGAGGGATTCAGGTAGGTGCAGCGATACTTCTCGTTGAAATTGCACCAACGGTTTACGCGTGAGGTTCTGATTCCGGGATTGGTCTGCTCCAACTCTGCGGGAATATGACCGGCAAAGGCAGGAAGAACGGGAGTCATGTTCAGCTCGCGTTCGCGTTGCAGAATGCGCTTCTGCAACTTAGCTTGTCCGTCGATCCAACTTTGAGGAAGAGGACCCTGCCAGCGATCGATATTAATCATGCGCTGCCATGGCAGGTGTGCGGGGCCTGTAAAGAAGGAGCGTATCTGCTCATCGGTCATACCATACTTGCGCCATACTTTCTGCCATACAGCTTCCTGACCGGTGATGGCAAGCGGCATGTTTATTCCGTTGAGCGCCATCCAGTCAATGAAACGCTCCCACTGTTTCCACTTCCACCAGGTCATGGTATAACCAAAGGTACAATAGTTAAGGAAGAATCTTATGGGTATCTCTACGTTGGCAGATACCTTCTCCGGAACCTGTGGCATGCGGTCTGGCAGTTCAACGGGATTATAGTCGTACCAACTGACATTGGCAAGACAATACTGCTGAAGATAACGGTTCAGGCCAACTGCCATGGAATTGGCATTATTACCTCTGATAAGCACTTTGCTGCCTTTCTGCACAAGTTCGTATGAATCTGTCTGTGCATCGGTTTGTTCAAAGGATACAGCTGATGCTTTGCTTCCCATTATTCTGTGCGCCAATGCTTCGGCGGTTCGTTCATCGGCTGTCTTGAACGACATAAAAGTTAACGTTACTGCTATGAGCAGAATGGATTTTAGTATGTTCATAGTGTTGAAATAAGTCTTAATTGCGTGCAAAAGTAGTAAAAATCTTGTACTTTTCTAGCAAATCTCTGTTAATTTTTGTTGCCAGTTTGCTCGCTCTGACCATATTTGTAACAACTACCGCTACCGGGCAGACTCTGAATGTAAAGTCGGGTAGTGTAACTTACGTGTTTCCAGCAGCCCAGATGGGTGACGTGACTTTCGAAAACGGAAACCACATAACCATTATGGGAAAAACATTTGCTGTAGATGACATTGACGAGATGACCTTTGATGATACAAGTGTGAAAGACAATGCCGTGAATGTAAACTACAACGCTGGAACGGCGAGTGTTACCATCAACCAAACGAATACGGCAGCCATCTCCGGAGATGAGAAAACTTACATATTGAGTGGTTCGTCAGATAATGGTTCCCTGACGCTTGACGGCAGCTATAAATGTACTCTCCAGCAAAGCCATTTCTTGTGGCGATGGTACAAAGACCACAAGCGGGAGGACTACCAGATGGACAAATGTCATAGGCTCCTATACACAAGGATTTTCCGACGGTACAGGACCCAAGCTAACTTTACTGCGAAATAGAAGATATGAATATATAAAACCATACGGTTATATATTCTGTCTATGAAAAATTAATAGATACATAAAATATTCTTTCATTTTCTTTGGACATATTAGAAATAAGTCCTAAATTTACTGCCGTTTTCTAAAGGAATGGTATTCGGTAACACACAATGATGCCATCTTAAAGGAGAACTGAGTAGAAGGTTCGCTTAACCGCGATTAATTGGGAATGTGGGTGTAAATCCCCGACTGTCCCGCAGCTGTGAGCTCCCTTTACACTCTGAAGCATGACGCCATTGCCTATTTGAAGGCGAGAAGGCGCTTCAGGGTGGAGCAAAGTCAGAAGACCAGCCTTTCCGCTCATAAAACTTGCTGAACGCTCTCGATGTAAGGGCGGAACGCGAATACTGCAAACAAGATTTGGCAGAGAATGCCAGAAGGTGCACTTATTGAAGTGTGCTGTGTTGTATGTATATAGGTATTTAAATTATATGTTCAATGGTTTCATTTTTTAATCGTAGGCTCTTTTTCCTGGATAGGTACGGGAAGAGCCACTTGCGTACAGACTGGTTTAAGAACCGTCTATCGCACCATTTTAGTCTTAAACTAATGCTCTATTTCCTGGTAGCTATCATAGCTACCGCCTTAGTCTGGCACATGCCTCTGGAAAGTTTTGGCATTGAGGGGCTGACAATTGTGCAGCGTCGTATCATTGCCATCTTTGTCTTTGCCACTATCATGTGGATTACGGAGTGCATACCGTCGTGGGCTACGTCGGTGGTGCTGATTGCGCTGCTGCTGTTTGCTACGTCGGACAGTGCACTGACCTTTTATACGTCTGGATTGGAGCAGTCCGACCTTCTGAGCCATAAAGTGCTTATGGCTACTTTTGCAGACCCCATCATTATCCTTTTCTTGGGTGGCTTTGTCTTGGCTATAGCAGCGACAAAGAGTGGTCTGGATGTTGTCCTGGCTCGTTGCCTGCTTAAACCTTTCGGTACGCGATCCGAGGTTGTGTTGCTTGGCGTTATTCTCATTACCGGTATCTTCTCTATGTTTATATCCAATACCGCTACAGCTGCGATGATGCTCACCTTCCTGACACCTGTATTCAAGGCGCTTCCTCCCGACGGAAAGGGTCGTATAGCCCTGACGCTGTCTATACCTTTGGGAGCCAATATCGGTGGTATGGGTACGCCTATAGGAACACCTCCCAACATGATCGCACTGAAATACCTGAATGACCCTCAAGGTCTGAATATGAACATTGGCTTTGGTGACTGGATGATGTTTATGATTCCGCTAACTATCGTGTTGCTGTTGCTGGGCTGGTGGTTGCTCTTAAAGATGTTCCCCTTCAAGCAGAAGCGTATAGAGCTTAACATCGAGGGTGAGGTGGAGCACAACTGGCGTACTATGGTTGTGGCAGTAACCTTCATCGTAACTATTCTGTTGTGGCTTACCGATAAACATACTGGCGTAAATGCCAACACGGTAGCTATGTTCCCCATCGCTGTCTTTGCGGCAACAGGCGTTATTACCAGTAAGGACTTGCAACAGATCAACTGGAGTGTTATCTGGATGGTAGCCGGTGGTTTTGCCCTTGGCGTAGGACTTAATGAGTCTGGCTTGGCAGAGAACGCTATCGAAAGTATACCCTTCGGGACCTGGTCGCCTGTGGTGATTCTGGTTGTTGCTCTCTTGGTATGCTACGGCTTATCAAACTTTATCTCCAACACAGCCACCACAGCACTTCTGGTACCCATCTTGGCAGTTGTCTGCAAGGGTATGGGAAGCACCATAGATTCTATTGGCGGTGTGAGCACCGTACTCATCGGTATTGCTATTGCTGCTTCTGTTTCTATGTGTCTGCCTATCAGTACACCTCCCAATGCCATCGCTCATTCTACAGGTCTCGTGGAGCAGCGTGACATGGTTAAGCTGGGAGCCTGTATCGGTGTCTTAGGCCTGATTCTGGGATGGCTTACCCTTTATTTGGTACGATAATAATACCTTAAAATAATTACTATCTGCAGAGTTAATTTTTTTGACTCACATAAAGAGCGGCGCATACGTGAGTATCCGCCGCTCTATTTTATTCCTTTCCCCAAAGGTTATATTCTATTTATGGTATCTGGATTATCTTGTGGGTCTGTAGTGAGAGATGCCACTGAGGGTGGCTGAGTATATAGTCAACACATTTGGCTGTGATTTCCCTGTTTTGCTCGGCATTGCCTGTGTCACAAGGTTGCAGACACAGATAGGCTCCATCTGCCATATTGCTGTAGGTGTCGGGCAGGTGCGTACCATCGAACACTACCTTAATCTCGTCTATCTTCTTCAGGGCAATGGGGGGTACATGGTTGGCAAACATATTCTTGGGCGACAGGGTTACCCAGTCAATGCCAACGGGTAGCGGCCGTGTCCCGTTTGTCTCTACGGCAATGTAGTAACCTGCCCCATGGAGCGCTTCTACCAGCGCATCATCAACCTGTAATGAAGGTTCGCCGCCTGTCAGTACCACAAAACGACACTGTTGCCACTGGCTGATGGCAGCAATAATCTCCTCGGCAGTCATTGGGGTGGACGCTGTGAAGTCGGTATCGCAGAACGGGCAACTAAGGTTACAGCCGCTGAAACGTACAAAGACAGCAGCACGTCCAGTGTGGCGTCCCTCGCCCTGGAGTGAATAGAAAATCTCGTTGATTTTGTACATAGATGTCTGACGGTCAGAGCAGATACTTGGCGTCGATGGGGAAGTCCTCGTCGTAGGCCTGTGCCACATTGCCAAATGATTCCTCCACAATGGCTTTATAGCATTGAGGGAACTGGTTGACTACCCAGGCAGCAATGTTCTCTGCTGTGGGATTAAAGGGTAGCAGTTCGTTAAAGTTACCATGATCCAGATAGCCGTGAATGGCTTTCTTGACATGAGTAAAATCAAGAATCATTCCGTTTTCGTCAACTTCTGTTGATGCCAGGAAAACGGTAATCATCCAGTTGTGACCATGTAGTTGGCTACATTTGCTGTCGTATGACAACTTCAGCTGGTGGCTGCCAGCAACATCTAGTTTCTTTGATATGCAGTAAATCATCTTTTAAAAAGCTTCCACGTCCTTGATGTGGGTAGGGAAAAACACGCGTTATTTTTCAGTTATATTGCAATATTGCGGCTGCAAAGGTACGAATAAGCGGGAGAATAAACAAAGAAACCCCTTTCTTTTTGTTGTAAAGTTCATTATTATAAGAAAATGCCCCAAGAAGTAACTCATTGTACTTCCTGGAGCATCTTTAATCAGGATGATTTCAGTATTCCCTTTCTTATTCGAAACTATAGAAGAAAGAGGGGAAGCCTTCTACCGTTGCAACCTTGGTTTCCACTTCTCCTGTAGTTAGGTCAACAGTTGAGAAGCCATTGTATTCGTCGTTGGCAGAACCGTAAACCATCTTGTTGCCATAACGTCCCATTGCTACACCGTGACCATTGGAAAGGGGAAGACCCTCAACTACTTTCACTGTCTTATTGTAAAGGTCAACCACCACGGGAACTCCAATCCTTGCCGTAAAGGTATTGGTGTTGGTAGGATCGAGGGCAGGTGCAAAACCGTATGCGTACATCTTTCCATTGCCGGCATAACGACACATCATCAGTACATTCAGGTAATTACAGCTTAGGCCTGTGACCTGTGTCTCGGCAAAGTTGATGCAGTATGATTCGTCAAACTCTGTTTCGCCTTTCTTGATACGTGCCATACCTGCGTTAAGACCTGGAATATAACCGAACGAGCCTGTGCAGTTTACGTAGATGTCGCCTTTCTCGTCTTCGAAAATGGACTGATTATCCACAGGGCGAGTGGGGCCGCATAGTCCGATTGTTGTGTTGCGAATCTTCTTGATGAAACTGTCGTCGGAAACGTTGTACAGAGCCATCTCCAATGCATTCTCAAATGGCATCCACTGCGAATTGTATTGCTCCAGTGCAATGTACAGGATGCCGTCGCGTATGTACAGTGCGCCAGGATAGGCAGAAACGCCCTCGTTGCGGAGATTGGAAACGTCAATTCGGGATATCTCTGTCATGGTCTTGGGGTTGAATACTATTATCAAATCCAGACTCTGGCAACAAACGTATGCCTTTTCTTCGTTTGCCTCAACCACGATGGCTGCACTGGAATTGGCTGGAAGTGTCATAGAACCTTTGAGTTCCAACTGATTGTTGGCATTGAGAATATAACGTTTGAGTTTCAACTCTGTTCCACCCATATAGTCAGGGAAAACGTAGATGTTGCCGCTCTTGCAAACGCATGGATAGGAACCGAAGCCGAGGGGAATGGAATTCTGGTTTGTATAGCTGACGCCACCGTCTATTTTCCCAATAGCCTGAAGATATCCGCTTCCGCTATCGCCAGAAGGGTTGGTTACCGTGGTTGAAATCAGGATCTTACCTGCTGATTCTGATGTGTTGTCGTCAGGGGTGACGCCATCCTCATTGTTACACGCTGTGAAGGTTACTGCTAATGTTGCAGCCCAAAATAAATGTTTAATACTCATGTTGTTGTTAAATAATAATGTTAGTATGTTATTTCAATATGTATTTTACCTTGAAGGCAAAGCTGCGTCCGGGTAGGGGACGGTTCAGGTCGGAATAGACAACTCTGTCCGTCAGGTTCTTTACCTTGAATGTAAGCGTCCAACGGTTGTTGTTGAAACTGTGTTCTATTCCTGCATCAAAGGTCATCGAAGTGGGAATCTTACGATCCTGATACTTACTCATCTCGAAATCGTAGAAATATTCGTGGATGTAGGATGCATCCAGCAGCAGGCGGCTATTCTGGCATTTCCCACCGAAGAAGTTTTCCTTGTGTAGCTCGAAGCCAAAGTTGGCCAACAGGTAGGGGATGTTAGGCATTCGCTTGTTGTATGTTGGGTTGGCAGCTGACGAACCAACTTCGTGCTCGCGTTTGTCTCTGAGATCCTGATAAGTGGCATTGGCGTAGAGATACAGGAATGATGTCACATCACCCTTTACTTCTGCCTCAACACCTTTGGTGAGGACCTTTCCGAAGTTGGCATATCGAGCCATTGACGGAATCATATCTGCTTGATATCTAATCATATTGTCCAGTTGGTTCAAGAAGAAGTTAGCCTCAAATTCTATGAAGCCATATTGGTTGGCACGATGGTAGATAAGTCCTGTATTCAGACCTTTGCAACGTTCGGGTTCTAGGTTTGTGGCAGGTAAAATAGAATATCCGTTACCTGTAAGTTCTTCGGCAGTTGGGATGCGAACCTCGGAACTGAATGCTGCCTTGGCCATAAGATATTTTGTAAGCTTGTAGCGCATGGCTTCACTGACACCCCAGTAGTTGCGATTGAGGTGTACATCAACGGGATTGTTGATAAATGTATATTCCAGCACCTTGGTGTTAGAGCTGTAATTAAAGTTCTTGGCTGTGGTAGAACTCATGAACTTGCCCTTGAATAGTGTCAGGTCGTATGAAAGACCTACCGTCAGGCTGCTCATGTTGCTGGGGAAATTAGTCTTGTAGCCGAAACTCTTGTCCATAAGCTCGTTTTCGGGATTCTGCCTCGTATGTGTGGCATATACATTTATATTAAATGCATGATGCTCATTCAGCAGGTAGTTCATGTTCAGTTTTCCTGCGAAATCGTGTGTGCGGTTATTGGAATCAGAAGCATAGCTGCCCTGTTCTCCTCCATATGGCGAAACGGATGGATAGCGGTTTCCGTCCCAATCATAACGATACATAGCTTTGTCGCACAGACCGTTTTGTCCGTAACTGTAACATGCGTCAAAATCCAAGTCAAGACCATCAATCAGGAAATTGTCACGCTTCAGGGTCAGAGCACTGATACCGGACATCCCGTGATTGTATGCCTCACGTATATCACTGTCTATGCCCTGAATCTCTGCCTTTGTGCCAGTAAATACCAACTCGAGTTTTGCTTCATCGAAATACCATTTGGTAGCTTTCAGCGAAGCTCCTAACATCATCTTCTTAAAGGTGTCGTGGTTACGTTCTACGACACGGTCGTTCAGATTCTGTAGGTGCATCTTGTAGTTGTTGTCGGAGTAGGTAAGGCATCCTCCCAGTCCGAATTGCAGACCCGTAGCGGCATTTGTCCTCTTAAACGAGAAGTTCAGCTTGTGCGTGTTGAACGATGAAATCTCATAGCTTCCGTCCAGATAAACAGGAGGATATTCCTTGGTAACTACGTTCACGGCTCCGCCCAATGCTGAGCCTCCGAAGCGATAGGGAACAATACCTTTGTATATCTCTATGCGTTCGATCATGTCTGTAGGAATATCGTTTAGTGACACATAGTCGCTTAGTTGGCCTATGGCAGCTTCATCTATATATACTCCCATGCGTTTTCCCTCAAGACCTCGGACGGAGATACGCGATGCACTGCCTACGCCGCCAGTACTTCTGACGGTAATACCTGCAGTGCGTGCAAGAGCATCGTTAATACTTGTTGTTGTACCCTCCAGTTGTCGTGCACCTAATACGGAAACAGGCATAGCTGCTTCGTGCATCTTACGAACCTCGTTGGGTGCCACAATTGTAACTCCACCCAGTTCCTCGTTGAAAACAAAGCTTGTGTCTGTGTCTATGCTTTCCTGTGCAAATAAACTCAACGTTGTTGCCAACGCTAATAAAACAATCTTATACCTCATATAATTTATAAATAGTGTGTTTTAATTTCGCACTGCAAAGGTATGGCGTTTTCGATGCCTACGCAATACCTAAAAAATTGTATTTTGACCAACTGCAAAACACTATGTTTTAGGTATTGCACGCTTCAGCTATTCGCCGTAACTTTGCAGCGTGATTATTAAATGATTCTAATAAAAACGAACACCTTATTTATAATATATTATGGCAAGCATCTTGAAAAGACTATTTACCAATTGTGCCTGTCCAAAAGGAAGGATGGGACGCGCTATGCTTAAGTTTATGAATTTCTGTCATGCTCCGCTTACCAACTGGGGGCTGGGGCTTGCAGATATTCAAGACGGTTGGACGATACTCGATATTGGCTGTGGTGGCGGTGCCACGCTAAAGCGTCTGTTGGAGCGTAGCAGAGATGCGCAGGTCTATGGAATAGATATATCCGAGGAAAGTGTTGCCAAGGCCAGAAAGGTGAATGCTAAGGAACTTGATAAGCAGGTTTTTGTCTGCCAGGGGTCTGCCGAGAAGTTGCCATACGAGGATAATAAGTTCGACCTTGTAACTGCCGTCGAGACGGTTTATTTCTGGCCCAACCTTCCCGGTTGTCTGCAAGAAGTAAACAGAGTGTTGAAGCCTGGCGGGAGATTCGTCATTATGGTAGAGGTTGTTGACAACAACTCCAAGTGGACCGACTTAGTGGAGGGTATGACGGCATATCAGCCCAGGGAACTTCAGGCAATGCTCAACGAAGCGGGATTTGTTCATACGGTGGTATATCGCAAAAGACCGTCGTATGCTACAATTATTGGTATTAGAAAATGACATTCACAATATATCTTTTGCCCTAAATTGGATTCATACGTATTAGTATTAATATGGTGAAGGCTTGCCGTGAGGCAGGCCTTCACTCTATTTCAAAGGTATTGATTGTTTGATGTTTAATTAGCGTGTGCCATAAATCTCTATGTCGCCAATGCGGACATAACCGTCGTTACCGCCGTCCGTAACATTTACTCGAACGTATCGTGCTTCAACGGGTGTGATGGTTGCTTCGGTAACGGGCGATATATTGTTTGTGTAACTGCCTATTGTGCTCCATGTCTCGCCATCAAGACTGGTCTCTACAGCGAAGTCGCGGCTGTTAAGTTGAGGATCCAAGCCTGCGGCCTCGGCATGTCGCACCACATAACGGCTAATTTGGTAAGGTTCCTTGAAGTCCAACTGTACCCACCCAGAGCCGTCGGTTCCTTGGGATATCCATATATAGCCCTCTGATGGTGAACCGTTTGCGGCGTATTTGACATTTGTCCTTGTCGGAGACGAAGTAATCTCCATATCCTGAAGCAGTGTAATGTTAAATGGCAGATGATGGGCTTCGTTGTAATAGCTGAACCAATGGTCTGCACGGACAATCTTTATGTTGCCAGGTGACAGTGCGTTGAGTTTTTCCTTCAAGGCTATGAGTTTGTCAGGACCAACATCCCACACAGTAACCTGACCCGTTACAAACATTGGCGCTGTGCCTTTGAAGTTCTTGATGTCGCGGTTGAAGAATTCAGTAATGACATCTACTCCACCGGCATAGCAGGGGTATTGAACGGTAATGGGTAACCAACTTGACTGTACCTTGGTAGTAAGTCGTCCGCTCTGTCTTTCCCAGTCGTTGATGGTGAGTCCGTATAGGTATGGGCAGTTTTCGGCATAGGCTTTGCGTTGTATCGTGCTGATGTCATCCCAGATGGTAATTACACGCAGACCGGACTTTTCCAGATAGCGCTGGGTGAGTTGGGTGTAGGGAGTTATCACCTTACTGGAATTCAAAGGAGCATAATAGCATGAATTGTGTGCATCGTAGGGCATGGCATAGCCTAGGCCGGACGGGCCGCTGACAAAGCAGTCGTTAGTAGTTGCTTTGCGATAGTAGTAGTTCAGCATCATAGGTGAAAAGTCGGCCAAAGCAGGACTGATGGTCCAATTCATGGGCATCATGCCGCGCCCAGACTGCTCGAAGATCTTGGCCATGGCATGCTGGCAGTACTGGATATTATCTCCATCGCTGATATAGACGGCGGCATAGACCTTGTTCTCCAACTTTGGACGCTTAGGTACGGGGGGAATTTTGATGGGCTTGTTAACTGCCGTATAAACGGTGGCGTTCTCGAAAAAATCAGCGGGAACGGTGGATAGGCCATACTTCGTTGCCTCTCCTACGCCAGACCGTTCTTCTGGATACCACCCCAGAACGATGTCCCGACCAGGTGTCATATCCTTGAGCATCTTGTCAAGTAACGTGCGTTCGCTTGCGGTGCGGGGGTCGAGCCATACACATGCCGAACCACAGGCGGCACCGATGTCATGTACATAGGGTATTTTAGGACGTTCACTGATAAGCAGGCGATGGTTGCAGCGACTCCAGTAGTTGTTGTAAAGATAGTTATAGACAGCATATGCGGTAGTCATTGTTAGCGAAGTGAGGTCCTCTACAACTGGGAAGTCCATGCCGGCAGCCACGAGTTTAGCTCTAATCTCAGTTGTCACGGGGAGCAGACGGTCCAGCCCAGCTATGGTGACGGCGAGGTTGGAATAATGCTCGCTCTTCTCGTTGCTATAGAGTACCAAACCCTTAATTTCCTCCTTGAATAGCTTCACCATGTTGTAGGGTGAGGTGGTGGGAATGGCAATTGTCTTGAGACTATGTGCCGAAGGCCATGTCGTTTGTGGTTCTTCGTTGTGGTTATAGAGGAGAATGCGTGGGCGGGTGCGATTGATGATACCTTGCAATGTGCAGAACATGATTCGTTCTTCGTCGCTGAGACCGGCTGCACTCATATCCAGTGTTCTGACCGAGGTTGCCGGGGGAAGAAAGTGGGGTAGAAGACGGTCGTCAGGCCAGCAGAGTTCGTCGGCTTCCATAATGCGGTTACCATTGCTATTAAGATTGTACAAAGTATCGGAGAAGGTTATATCTGCCACCTCATCTGCATCGGTACGGACGACAGCGCCATTTGTGGTCTTCATGATCATCGTGGTGGGTTCGTTAAGGATGCTGATTTCTTTAAGTTCTGCCACACGGGTCTGGGTACTTGTCCCGTCCGTCTTCAGAATCTTCATGACCTTCTCCTGAGCATAGCCCGATAGGACACCAAGGAATATGGCCGTTACGATAAATGCTTTTCTCATTGGTTAATAAACAAAAAATCTTGAATCAACAATTAATTTGACTGGTAGTTGTGGCAAAGGTAAGGATTTTTATGTCTCGTTCCAAGTAAATGGTTGCAAAAAAGGCGGCTAACTGTAATTGTTAGCCGCCACATTAATAGAACTGATGTTTAATTTTAATTACTCAGACAGCATGGTCACTTCAATGCGTCGTTTGGCTGCTAAGAGAAGCTGTGCCATATGCTGCACATCCTCAGGCTTGATTTCTTCCACCATCTTACAGTAATCGCGGTCGAAATCGGTGTCATCGTCAATCTCGTGCCAGATGATATAACTCCAGTAGTCATTGGTGATAACAGCCTGTGCATACTGCTTGAGCAGATACTCCTTTACCTTCTGCATAGATGAGACGGAAGGGCCATTCTGGGCAATATGCTGTAACTGCTGATAGATGATGGGATTCAACTCCTGATAGCGTTTGGGGTCTGCGTTATATGAGATCTTTACCGTTGCATTGGGCTTATCCTCCTTGTCAAGGTCAAAATCAACCCTTACACCGTATGTTCCGCCTTTCTCCTCGCGAACGGAATCCGTATAGGCAATGGAGAGACAACGTTTCAGGAAATCCAATTCCAGGTCGGACTGCGCTGTAAACGGCACATCGGCTGTCAGGAAGATGCTGACATTGGCCAGTGGTGTTGCCTGCTGCTTGCTGAAGCAAACGGTCTTTTCGCCACCTACAATCTGTGGTACACGACTATAATCGGTCTGTTCGTGTTTGTTGGTTGCAGGCAACGTTGCCAGATACTGACACAGATAGGTGCGCAACTCCTGTTCGTCGTAGTTGCCGATAATCACGGTCTTAAAGTTGGCGGCATCGCTGAAGCGCTCCTTGTATATCTCCAGAATGCGGTCGTAACTAACCTGTTTCAGTGTTTCCTGTACAACGGGCTTCATGCGTGGGTGGTGGTCATATAGGACGGCACGGATGGAGTCGTTGTAATCTACCTTTGGCGAAGCATTACGGTTAGCCAGGAATGCATGCTGACGATTCATAAGTCCAGCAAAGGCAGCATCATCACGACGTGGTTGTGTGAAGTAGAGATATGCCAGTTGGAACATCGTCTGCATATCCTTAATGGATGCACTTCCGCTGATGCTCTGGCCCTTGCTGCCTACCGATGGGCTGACACGAACACTCTTACCTGTGAGCAGTTTACGTAGGCTGAGAGCATCAAACTGGCCGACGCCTCCCTCTGTTACACCGCTATTGATAAGGGCAAAGTTAGGAATATCCTCGTCACCGTAGAGTGATGTTCCGCCATCGGCCTGCATACGCATGGAGATGGCATCTGCCTCGTAATCGGTCTTCTTGGCATATACCTTCATACCGTTGCTAAGGGTTATTTCTGTAAAGCCATGACGATAAGGTTTCTCGCTTACAATGGTACCAGCCTTAGGCAAGCTGCTAATCAGAGTGCTGGCCAACTGGGCCTCCTGATAAGGTGCGTATGCCTGTTGCTGTGCAGCCAGGATTACCTGCTCAATCTGACGCTCAGATGGAATCTCAAACCCTTCTTTATCAGGTGCGTACATGAGCACAACCTGATTCTGATCGGTAATGAGTTCCTTTACGGCTGCATTAACTTCGGAAAGTGTTACCTCGCGGTCAAATTTCTCTGTGCTTTCCAACTTGTATTCTACGCTTACCAGCGGTTCTCCCTCCAGGAAGTTATTCACGCAATTGTTTACATAATGCGAGTTGCGGTAATCGTTCTTCATGTTGACACGACGTTCAGCGGCATTCAGACGCAACTTCTTGGCACGGTCCAGTTCGGATTGTGTAAAACCATGCTGACGGGTACGTTCAGCCACACCTACGGCTGCAATGACACCACCCAGTATGTTGTCTTGCTTACAACTGATACTCAGGGAGAACGCATCTTTTGTCTTGCTCAGGAAGAACTGTGAGGCCCTGGCTGTGGCACTCTGGAAGGGAGGTTCCGGTTGTTGGCGAAGTTCTGCCAAGCGGTCGTTGAGCATGGTACTGATAAGACCATCCACGTAGTCGTCGCGCAGGTACTGCTCGCTATCTTTTTCCTTGTCTGGTGTAGCCTCATGTTTCTGGTAGATATGACAGAGTACAATAGGCTGCTCCTTATCCTTCTCAATATCCACAATCATGGAATCGTTATCGGCCACAGAATAGTAGATACGTTCTGCTGCATTTTTGGGCATTGGGATAGGGGAGAATATCTTCTTTATCTTCTTCTCCATCTTATCTACGTCGATATCACCAACTACGATGATAGCCTGAAGGTCGGGTCTGTACCATTTCTGATAGTAGTCACGCAGGTCCTGATAGGGGAAGTTATCTACGATATCCATTGAGCCGATGGGCATGCAATCCTCGTACTTGGTCCCCTTGTAGATTTTCGGCATAGCCTGCTCCATCAGTCGTTGTACAGCCATGCCGGCACGACGGGTACGCCACTCCTCATGAATCACGCCACGTTCTTTGTCAATCTCTGCATCTTCCAATAGCAGATAGTGACTCCAGTCATGAAGCACCAAGAGGCATGAGTCGATAATGCCATCACGTTTCAGTGGAGCAGAACCGATGTGGTAGACCGTCTGGTCTATACTGGTATAGGCATTCAGGTTAGCACCAAACTTTACACCGATTGTTTCACACCATGGAACGATACCTAACTTCTTTCCTTTTCCGGGGAAGTTCTTGGTACCGTTAAAGGCCATGTGCTCTAGGAAATGAGCCAATCCGCGCTGGCGGGGCTCTTCCAGAATACTACCCACACGCTGGGCAATGCAGAAGTCAGCCAGACCTTCCTCCTTAGTATTCTGTCGGATATAATAGGTCATGCCGTTCTTCAGTTTACCCTTGCGGATGGTAGGGTCCTGTGGCAGGTTCTGGGCTACTGCCGTTACCGACAGTAGCACCAGTGCCATAATAGAATATATTTTCTTCATACTTTTCAGTCTTGGCTTTTCATAGAAGGTACCTGACGTGCCTCCAAATCGTTGGTTGAGTTGTTGGTGTCAATGTATTTGCCTGTAGAGTCCTTCTTACGCTTGATAGAAGTTCCGCGTTGAGTTGTATCCTTAGAGTTTGCTCGACCGGCAACGAATCCTGCATCCAGTGTTTCAGAAATAACATACCAGCCGAAGTCGTCCTCTGTACCCAGATTTACGGCATCCAGTACCCACTCGTTAGGAATCTGCACCTGCTTAGACTCCATAATCTTACCCGTTGTGGCAGTATAGGTAGGTGTTACGCTGTGGTTTGCCAGGAAAGTCTCCTTATTCTCCTTCATACGGGCGATGGCGTAGCTGCGGTTCTGCTGTACAGAGGGAATCCAGATGGTATTGGTGTAACACCAGATGTACTCCAAGTTTGGTGTGTCATAGTCTGTGTCCATACTGTTGCCGCCGTTATCAAGATAAACCTCGAAATCAGCACTGGTCAGGTCGTAAGAGTTTTCGTTAACCGTTCTGTGATCCATAGCGTTGTTGGCTATTACGATAGACTCACCTGGTGCAACAGGGTGCTGTGTTCCGTTACCGGGAATCATGAAGACAGAACCTGCTGGTATAGCGTATGGACGTACATCGGGATCCCAAGGCTGCATGCCAGAACTACCGCTCTGGTACTGAGACTCTATGAGAGCTACACTGTCGGCATAAAGTACTACGTCGCTATTGTTGGTGATAACGAAGTAGGCGTCGTAGTTGTAGTTCTTGTTCTGGGGAGTCGTAGTACCTGTAGTACAAATCTCAGAAAGAACGAAGCCACCCTCGGCCTTGAATGAATTTACAACCAACTTTACGGCAGCCTGTTTCTGACTTATTGTTACATCGTTGGAATTCACCTCGAAGTCGGTGGTGCCGGCTACACCATCCTTAACAAAAGTGATGTTACCCTTTGCTGTGATGTTATAACGTCCCTCTGAGAGTGATGGAATGGTAATCACATAGTTATCACCATTCTTGACAGGCGTGGGTAGCGTTGTCACCTCGCCGCTCTGTACATTGGTAGCAGTTCCCTCAAAGTTGTTCAGTACTACATCGCTCACGTTAATGGGCATCTCCAAAGTTATTGCCCCATCCTTAACTGTGATGTTTGCCTCGTCGTTGCTGCAAGAAAAGAATAATGTGCTTACAGCCATGAGCATTGCGCTCAGAAATAGATTCTTTTTCATCTTGTTTATTTATTATTGAACATTATTATATTGTATTCTCCTAAAACACGATTCCTATTGCCAGATGGAGGTTGCTCTCATGTTCACCCTCAGAGCAGAACTGCCATGCTGTAGCCAGTTGACCGTATATACCTACCATCCACTTTTCTCTTTTGTAATCAGCACGAGCACCAGCCTGAACATGTGCATAGCTGGCTTTCTGGTATTTGTAGTTATGCTGGATATAATTCTTTATGCCTAGTGTCATGTTAGCATACGGCATCAGAATCTTATGACTGACGTTGCCTTCATAGCCGGCTTTGCCAAAAATGTTCAGTTTCAGGTCTTTACGTACAGAGGTTAGCCATTGGGCTGTAACATCGCCATATACACGGGCATACTCTATTTTACGCTTCACGTATGCGTATGACTCACGATGATTCAGGAAACCGGCACGCATCAACAGACGCCACTGGCTCTGACCATACAAGGCCGTTGCGTTAATATCCCACACGTGTTGTTTGTACATTGTCAGACTGGTAAGGATAGGGTAGTCCTGTCCAGATGCAGAGCCTGCTATATGTTCATCACTGGCACGCTTGTCGTATGTAGCATGAATCATGAAAGCCTTTTCCTTTCTTTCTGCTTGCTGCTTCCAGCCCACGGTCAGACCTCTCTGCTGATGGTATAGCGTAGTCAGTGGCATCGAGTTGTATTCGTCTGACAGACGTTCATACTGGTACATTCCCCAGGATAGATGGCCAAACCATCCATTTTCTGATTTAGGTACTATATCTGCGGCAAGGGTGCCGCCTTTTCCTTGGTAGAAGATGTCACGGTTGGAACCTGAGAATCGCACGTAGCTTGTACCCAAGCCTGTCATTTGCAACTCTCCCATGCCATTTGCTTCACCATAGAAATCCACATCAGCTGTCTGGCGGTATATGTTTCTTTCACCCCATATGCCAACAGTGTATTTGCCGACGACACGACCAACTCCGGCTCTTAACGTGAGATCAGAGACGACGCTTCGCATACGTGGGTCATAAGTTCGGAATTCCTGTTCGGCACGGAATTTCAGTTCACCACCCAGATGCCATTTCCCTCTTTCTGCTGCATATCCGCCCGAGAACAGATAACGTTCACGATGGGTATCACCACCCAGACTGTCAGCTATAATGTCGGGATATAGCAGATTGAAATCTGCCACATTATTATATACTTTGTTGTATTGCTTACCATTGGCATAGGCCGCCTGCCCCCAGACAACAGAAGAACGTGTAAGCCTGATAAAAGAGCGGGCTGCAACTTCAGGAATAAACAAACCTGTTCCTTCTTCCATACAGAAGGCATCTGTCTGCTTCCTGTAGTCCGTTTTTACATCCAGTTCTGTGAACGATTTCTGGTATGCATGAGTCATTAAGGCAGGATTCAGTAAAGACTCTTCCCTGGTTTGTCGCCACAGCGAATGTCTATCCTGATAGATGGAATCTACATTCGCAGCCTCCGCCGTCATCAATGAGCACAGCAATGTTAATATGATATGTCTTAGTCTCTTCATTTAATCCAGGAATATAATCTTCAGTTTTGTCCTGCTGGACTCTAATCCAACCAACTCAACATAGTCGCTGACAGCACGGAACGATCTCGTAGAGCTTTTCCCCTGCTTATCGCTATATCTTATGATACCCTCTATGTTTACCTGATAAGCGCCACGTAACAGTTGGATGTTTACCTCGGAACCTATGAAGTCTGAAGTGCTAACCACGTGACGGGAGTTCAGATTGGTGATATGAGCCATTGCCTGTACACGCTCTACACTCAGTGTGTCGCCTGTGTCCAGTCCTATCGTAGCAAGGGTATAATAGTCCTCGTTGTCCTGATGGCAGGCTGTCAATGCCATCGTCAGTCCAATAATTATTATGGATAATATCTTCTTCATATCTTTACATTCATCTCAAGTCCAAAGTAAGGTTTAGTATGTCTTCGGATGGTTTTCCCGTAACTTTCATAATCAGGTGCCAAGTCCCATATTCTATTGCAGAACATTGCTACCTTAAGGCGGTCCTTGAGCAAGTTCTTGGTTACTTTGAGGTTTAGGCTCATGGCGAAGGGTACTGTGCTTTTTGTGTAATTGGTGGATGTACGGACCAGCCATTTCAGGTATGGATCCGAGGCACATTCGGGTGTCCATTCGTGGATATTTCCCTGTCCATCCATATAGTTATCTGGTGTACTGCTAAGTGCATCGTGCTGAGAAGAAGTAAACCACTGGCATTGAGCAGAGACGCTGAAACCCAGTTTCAGTTTGGGTACATCCGTGTCAAACATAAAATTCGTGTTTGCCATTTCGTTGATTACTGCCTCCTGGTCTTTGTACAGACCTACATACTGCAGTCTTCCATTGCCCACCACCACGCTTGGACGTTCCATAATTAACTGGGAGTTGCGGTAGGTGGTACGGAACCATGCTCCTGTTACCGTCAGGCGAGTATAAATCTTGGGGATACGCTTAGATGAGAATGTCAGTTCTACGCCTTCCTTCTTGGTTTGGCTTCCGTTTTCGTAGTGCGAATAGGCGCACAACTCCGTTAGCTGTTGGTAAGGCATATTCTCTAACGTTGGAGGAGCTGTAAGCGTAGAGGCATCTACGCCTGAAGCATCGTATTTCTTATATAAATAAGGTGTATAGACTGTCTGACTGCGGAAACCGGAAGTCATATTCTCTCTGAAATATGTCACTGTCAGGCGGTTGCTGCCAACGGAGAGGTCACCCGTCACTTCCCATTTGAGGTTACGAGCTGCTTCCAAGGCTGCATTTGTACCTGGTATGATGTAAGTTTGCTGGTTGATGCGACAATACTCGGGGTTGGGGTTATAGTATTTCAGTTGCAGCAAGTCTATGTAAGCGGGATCAGGGAATAGTTGGTCTATGGTTGGCATCTTAGTATGTTGGCCTATACCTCCGGAAAGTCGGAAAAAGGACGGTTGCCCAAACAGTGTAAAACGGGGCAGCGTAAAACCTATGTTAGCACGCGGATCCATGTACCAATGTCCATTCATGCTATAGTCTGTCGGCAGGTTCAGCATCTGTAGAGCACGCACGCCAGCCATCATTTCCAATTTACATTTCCCCAACGGCAATGTGGCTTTCTCTTCTGCATAGAAGGATAGCGTATGATTGGCTGGTTTCTCAGAGAGGCTACGCATACGTGTCTGGGCCGAAGGATAGACGGGACGCTCTGGGTCAAAAAATTGTCCACGCCCGTAGTTTTTGTCCACGTTCCAATCCATACCCAAAAGCAGGGTATTGGCTACCCTGGTGCTGGGTATCTGCAGACGTGCATTCAACTTTACAAAAACATTCAGTGGCTTGCCGTCAACTTCCTGTGTTGCATCATAGACATACGGCAGAATCAGTGCGTCATACTCACCTTCAGTTTTGCTTAATACAGCGCCTGTAAGACTTTGATTACTAACGGTTTTTGTTCGTGATACTTCGTCGTGCTGGTAGGATGCGGCTACCATGGCTTCAGCACTCTTTATCCATATAGGCTTTTGCATCTTTAGTTCCATCTTAGAAGAAAAAGCCATACGGTTATAGGCTGATTTATATTTGTCTATGGCTCCCTTGTTAAGGTCCGGATCTTGCTTCTCTCCGTCAAAGGAACCTGTGTAGTCCAGATTTGTTGTCCACAGTATATTGAATGTAGAATACTGAAGGGTGTGTCCTGCACGTGCCGAGAGTGTTACACGTGTATAGTTATTTAGCGAATTACGCGGGTCGGCTTTGGAAATCAGATAATCAGCGCTTAGGTTTAATGTTGTCTTCTCCTGCCACTCAAAAGCCTTGGAGAGATAAAAGAGTTTGGAGCCCATATCGGCTTTCAGACGCGCATGATAGTCTTTCCCACCTCTTTTTCTGTTTATCTTAACTAGTCCGCTGGTTAGATCTCCATACTCCACAGAGGGGATACCACGTACTATTTCCACATTCTCAATATCGTCTGTTGATATGGTACGCATATCCACACCTGCGTTAGTGTTATCCCTCTCGGTAGCAGCACTCTCCCATGCACCGCTCATGGACTGCATATTGGCATTTGTGGAGATACGTGCGCCATCTATGAGGAAACTTGTTCCTAACGATGACGTAGCGTAATTGCTTCCCATGGGACTTGCCTCACGCAGTCTGATAGTGTTGACAGCGTTTAATACGGGGTCTTTACTTCGTCCACCAGGTAACAGTTCCAGTAGATCTGCAAAACTTGAAGGCTGTAGGTGTTCCATGGCATGCCTTTCAATCTTAGACGAACTGGTAAGCCCACGACTTTCCTGAGCTGTTACCATTACCTCGCCAAGCGTACTTACCTCGGCTTCCAACTGATACGTGAGTTTTGTGCTTTTAGTCGTGAGGGTGGAGATGAGTGTTTTGTACCCGATATATGTTATCCTTATTTTCTTGAGTTCACTATTATTAGGTATTCTGAAGTTTCCTTCTGCATCTGTCACTGTAAGTGGTTTGTTCTTCTCGGCATCGAAAATAGTGGCTCCAATCAAAGGGTCATGGGTTTCCTTGTCGATAACGTGACCCGTTATAACTTCCTGTGAATAAGCCATATGCAACATCACTGCCGCTATCAGAGTAAACAACAATCTTTTTATTTCCATATCTGCTTTTTCCTGATGCAAAATTACCCACTTCCCTGCATCCGTGCAATACCAAGAATATGGTAAATTTCGGAAACAAAAACACCATGTTTTGGGTATTGCGGGCTTCGTTTTTTCGCCATAACTTTGCACCCAGAAAACAGAATGCAATTCTTGCTGCGTCTTGGCATGGCTTGCACAGAATTGCAGTTAGATTAAAGAATCAATGACTGATGAAACGATTGATGAAAATACATAAGGATGCTTTGGCATCAATGATAAAGAGGACTCGCATAAGTGTGAGTCCTCTTTTTTTTGTGAACAAATTGGAGTATCGTTCGTTTTTGACAAACAGATAATTATGCAGATAAAAAAGGTACATACGCGCGAGATGATTGTAGAAGTAGCCAAAAGAGAATTCCTGAAAAAGGGTTTTGCTAAGGCTTCCATGCGTGAGATAGCCAAAGGCGCTTGCATTGGGGTGAGTAATCTTTATAATTACTTCCAGAGTAAAGATGAACTGTTTAGGTATATTGTTCTACCACTCATTTTAGAGTTGGAAAAGATGATGCATCAGCATCACAATGTAGAAGATCAAGACCAGTTTGTGAAGTATGCCCGTGGCGAGGGCGATGATATGATTGCCGAGCATGTACAGGCTTATCTTAAGCTGATAAACAATCATCGTGATGAACTTAAGCTACTACTCTATCAGGCGCAAGGTTCATCGCTGGAGAACTATATTGACGAATATACGGAAGAGTGTACGCGTCTGGTGTTCCAATTCATGGATGACTTCAAACGTATTCATCCTGGCTTTAGCTGCATCCATTCTTCGTTTACCTATCACGTGCATACGGTATGGATGTTCAGTTTTATTTCGGAGGTGATTAAGCATCAGCTCAAGCCCCATGAGATTAAGGATGCCATTGAGGATTACATTCAGTTTGAATTCTCGGGATGGAGAGCTCTAATGAATCATAGATAAATATAACTATATACTTTTATTAGAATTATGAAGATTGAAAGGATTAACGCTTATTTTGGTAGATTTGCAGAATGGCTTCTCAGGCTACGCTGGCAGGTTCTTGCTGCATTTGCTGTAGTGATTATCTTGTCCGTTATTGGCATGAAGCGTATGGTTACGGAGACATCGTTTGATGATTATTTCATTGAGGACGACCCGATGTTGGTAATGACAGAAGAGTTTAAGTCGCACTTTGGCAATGACTATTATGTAGGTGTGCTTACACAGTGTGACAATCATTTTACAAGGGAGAACCTGACAACATTGAGAGCCCTGTCGAACGAGTTGCTGGACAGCCTCTCCTATGCCGACAAGGTAACCTCGTTGACGGATATAGAGTTCATGGCGGGCAGTGATGAAGGGATGACCATTGAGCAGATTGTACCGGAGGTGATTCCTGCTGACGGTTCCGCAGAGATGGACAGCATAAGAATGCGTGCCTACAGCAAACCGCACGTGGCACGTAAGTTGATTTCCAAGAAGGGAGACCTCTCATGGATTATGGTTAAACTGCGTACATTCCCCCCAGATAGTGTGTGGAAACGGCAGAGTACTGTAGCACCGGATATCGTTACGGGACAGGAGGTAGAACACATCATCAAGAAACCTGAATATGCATCGCTGAACCCCAAGGGAACAGGCATGCCGTACGTAACCTATTGCAAAACAATGTATATAGGCAAGGAGATGGGGCAGTTGATGATGATTGCTACCGTAATATGTATCGTTGTTATGCTTTGCATGACTCGCTCGATAAGGGGCATGATAGCACCTATTCTGTCTGTCGTTGGTGGTCTCTTTATTACCTATGGTATAGCGGGTTTCACCAGGATGTATGTGGATTCTACTGTACTGATGATTCCTACCGTTCTGTCTTTTGCGGTTGCTATTGCCTACAACATACATATCTTCTCGTACTTCAGTGGCAGAATGCGCATACATGGTGAGCGTAGGAGGGCTATTGTAGAGACATTAAGAGAGATAGGGTGGTCCGTCTTCTTCTGTGGTTTTACTACACTGGTGTCACTGCTATCGTTCCTGGTTATCCCCATTCGTCCGATGCACTGCGTTGGTATTATCAGTTCCATGAGTGTGTTGTTCGTGTTGCTGACTTCGTTGATAGTTACGCCCGTATTGCTGTCATTCGGTAAGAACAAACGCCCCATGGAGGGCTTTACGGAGGAGAGTGATACCCGATGGACAAAAATGATGGTAACGTTGAGCTATAAAGTGCTGAGAAACCCAAAGAAAATAGGTCTTTCGTTCCTGTTGGTATGTGTGCTGCTGTGCATTGGTCTGTATAGGATTGAGGCGGCCTTTGATATCGAACGGACTATGGGCATGAAGGTTCCATATGTAAGGGAAGTGATGGATGTCGGAAGATCGGAACTGGGTTCGCTCTATTCCTACGATTTGATTGTGGAATTCCCTGATGAGGATGAAGCAAAGGAGCCAGAAAATCTGAAACGGCTGGATCGTTTGCAACAGAAGGTTTTAGGCTATAAGCTGACTAAGCGTACCACTTCAATACTTGATATTCTGAAGGATTTGAACCAGACGCTGAATGATGGTGATACGGCATTCTATCGTGTGCCTGATACAGAAGAGCAGGTGGCGCAGGAATTGCTACTCTATGAGAATGCCGGTGGAACGGAATCAGAATACTGGATGGACTACGACTATCGTCGTTTACGTCTGATGGTGGAGATGCCCGACTTTAACTCAGCTCAGGTGGAGCGTGAGATGGAACGGATTCAGGCCGATGCAGAAGCGATTTTCCCTAATGCTAATATAACGTTGGTGGGTAATATTCCTCAGTACGTGACCATGATGCAGTATCTGGTCAGAGGCCAGATGCTGTCGTTCGTTATATCTATCCTTATCATTGGCGTTATACTGATGATTGCCTTCCAAAGTGTTCGCGTAGGACTGATAGGACTTATTCCCAACATGATGCCTGCTATCTTTGTTGGTGGGTATATGGGATGGATGGGTATCCCTCTTGATATGATGTCTGCCACGCTGCTTCCCATGATGCTTGGTATGGCTGTTGACGATACCATTCATTTTATCAATCACTCTAAGTTGGAATACAACCGTACAAGGCACTATAGAAGTGCCATCCGTCGGACGTTCCGCGTGGTGGGTGTGGCTATTGTAACCACATCTGTTATAACCTCGGCAGTGTTCTCCAGTTTCTGTACATCGGCTTGCACCATGTGTGTCAATTTCGGCTTGATGGCTATTATCGGAATCCTTTCGGCCTTGGCTGCCGATTTGCTGGTAACACCTATTCTTGTTAAAAATTGCAAGGTGTTTGGTAGATAAAGAAGTTAAGAAAGTTATGATAAAGAAAATGTTTGTATTGGCTGCATGCCTGATGGCAGCAGGCCAGATGGGCGCTCAGCAACTTACAGGGCGCGACGTGATTCAGAAAGTTAAGGACCGTCCAGACGGTGATACTCGCTATGGCGAATTGGAACTGACATTGATTAAGAAGAATGGAAATACGCGCCAACGTAAAGTGACATCGTGGGCTATGGACGAGGGCAAGGATACCAAGAAGATGATGTTCTTTACCTATCCTGGCGATGTAAAGGGAACGGGGTTCCTGACGTGGGACTACGATCAGATAGGTAAGGAGGATGCTAAATGGTTGTATATGCCTGCCATGAAGAAGACGCGACGCATCAGCGGCTCCTCGTCAAAGACAGACTATTTCATGGGTACCGACTTTACCTATGATGATATGGGACAGCGTCATGTGGATGAGGATACGCACAAGTTGCTGCGCGAGGAGACGAAGAACGGCCATAAGTGTTGGGTAGTGGAGTCGGTGCCAGTGGATAAGAATGAGATTTATAGTCGTAAGGTTTCGTGGATACGTCAGGATTGCCTGATAGCTGACCATGTGGAATACTATGATAAGTTGGACAAACTTCATCGCGTACTGAGCACACATGACATCAAGAAGATACAGGGATTCTGGACTATACTGAAGATGGAGATGAAGAATGTCCAGACAGAACATTGTACAGTAATTGAGGTTAAGAATACGCAGTATGACCTGAAAATAGACAAAACACTCTTTACTGTTGCCAAGTTGGAGAAAGGCTTATGAGATCTGTAATAGTCATAGCACTCTTGTTGTGCACCATTCCTCGTCCTGTCGTTGCACAGGACGAGGATGCCGTTCGCTTTGGCATAAAGGGTTTTGTTGATACCTATCACGCCTTACGAACCGAACGTCCCAATGATTGGATGTCATCCAGAACGCGAGTGCGTGGTGAGTTTTCTGTAGAAAAAGGTCATTGTGGTGCTTTCGTCTCTGCCAATCTGGCCTATAATGCTATCCTCAAGGAGCGTTCGGGTTTTCAATTACGCGAGGCCTATGCCTATTACTCCAATAATCATTGGGATGTACGAGCAGGTCGTCAGATTATTACGTGGGGTGTGGCAGACGCGTTAAGACTTACGGATATCATCTCGCCGATGGATTATACCGAATTTCTGGCGCAGGACTATGATGATATACGTATTCCTGTTAATGGTCTGCGTCTGCGTTATTCGCGCGAGAAATGGTCTCTGGAGGCTGTCGTCATCCCTGTAAATTCATTTTATGACTTGCCGACGGATAGCAAGAATCCATGGTCAATAGGTTCCGTTAGTATTGGAGCAGAGCCTGCTTTTAAGATTTGCAACATGGAATATGGTGGTAGGCTGTCGTTTTTCCTCAGCGGCATAGATTTCTCATTCTCAGCCTTGCATACGTGGAACAAGCAGCCTGTGATATGTAATGGGGTAGGTGAGTATCGCCGCATGACGATGTTGGGCGCAGACATGTCTGTTCCTATAGGCAAGTTTGTCGTAAGGGGCGAAGTTGCAGAATATCTGGATGAGGCGCAATCGGCATCTGTCTGTCAGGAGGTTCCTCGTTCCGCATCTACCAATGCCCTCCTTGGCATCGACTGGTATGTTGGCAACGACTGGACGCTTTCGGCTCAGTACATGCATAAATATGTAGCTTGGGGAGAGCATCGTAACAGTGGTCTTGCCACTCTTCGCATTGCAAAAGATTTGCTGCATAATACCCTCTCGTTACAGACCTTCGCGTACATTGATGTTACCAATGGAGGTCTGTTTAATCGTTTTAGCATTGACTACGCCCTAAACGACCAGTTGCACGCTATCGTGGGGCACGACCTCTTCCATGCTGATGCTGGAATGTTTTCTGTTTACAAGAAGAATTCAGAATTATTTCTCAAACTTAAATATAGTTTCTAACTTTCTCACTTAATCACGATCTTGCGGCCATTAATAATGCTAACACCTTTCTGAGGCTTTCCGAGCTTTTGGCCACTGAGGTTGTACACAGCATTGTTCCCGTTCCCGTTAACGTTAACGTTCTCAATTCCGTCCTCGACATCATTATCTCCGAAGTTCATCCTAAAGCTCTTAACACTGTTGCTTGGGGCATTTAAGTCGAAGAATGCACGGCATGCACCGATGTGGGCGCCCTCAAGGGGATAGTACAACGTATTGCCAGTCCCCAGGAAGATAATGCTCTTATCTGTGTTATCAAACGAGTGATAGCTGTATGTACCCTTGAACTCTATGTCTGTGCATGTGAAGCTACGGTCGGTATTGTCGATGGTGACATCCGTGAACACAGGATCCACGATGTTTGCATCACCATTGTTGGCCCACTTAATAATATATGGTGTACCAGCAACAAGTTCATCAATAGCATTCTCTCCAGTGAAGTTAAGTGTCAGCACCCCGTCTGTAAGGTTGGCGTTGTCCAGAGCACGTACATCTGCTCCAGCTAAAGGACTATTCGCTAGCGTAGCGTTGAAGGGAATACAGATGGTGTTCCACTCACCATTTTTATAGAGTGTGCGACCTTTGAGCTGGACATCGGTTGTGCGACCGTTTCTGTTGCTAATGGCATCAGTATTGTCTCTGTTGTCTGTCATCGCAAAGCCCCATAATGTGCGGGTGCTTCCACTGGACACATCGATTAGGTTTCGGCTGATGCTTATCGTTCCACATCTGCCCGCTAAGCCTGCACCAATCATATCGCAATCTCCGCTCTTGGTGGCAGTAACCTTGGTGACACCGTCGGTGATGGTGATCTTACCGCATTTATCAGTATTGCCAGTGCCAATACCTGCAGCCAGGTATCCTCCGATAGCTGTAACTGTACCGCCCTTGATGGTGATGTCACCACCTACTCCTGGGGCACAATTTCCAATTCCAGGAGCATAGTTGGATCCCTTAGCATTGATGATACCTCCCTCAATGACTATGTTACCACTTGGGATGCCATCTAATGCTTCCTGGCTTGCTCTTACTCCGCCAATGCCCGAACCCGTTTGCCACGTTGATCCCTGTGTGTTTAGTGTGCCGTTACCTTTGATGGTAAGTGTATGGCCACTTCGGATGAAGATGCCAGGATAATGGCTGTCGGTACCTACTGCCACATTATTTATTGTCTCGTCTGCCAAGATGATTGTGGCGTCTCCTTCGCATGTGATGCCTGGCCAAAAAGCATATGAACTCATAGCGGTGATATCCACTCCGCCAAGGGTTACGGTAGCTCCGTCGGCAATGATCATGTGGATTTTAGAACCGCCGGTACCAGTGAGTGTTTGGCCTGTAACCATTTTATAATAACCAACCTCAGGAGTCAGTTCCACCGTTGACGGTGTCCAATGTGCTGTAAACGTCCTTTCGCCCATTGAACCTTTGGGGATGGTGATGGTCTCGGTAGTGGGTGTTGTCTGTCCTTCGTAAGTCCAACCATCAAAGTGGTAGCCAATACGCGTTGGTTCACTTAAGGTGATTGTATTGCTGAAGTATGTATAGCCTGTGGGATTAGTGTTGACAATATAGTCTTTGCCGTTCACCGCATTGACGTATGCGATGTGGTAGATGTCTGTTTCCCACTGTGCATATAACGTTATAACTTCGTTACGGGCCGTCAGAACGTTTATCTCTTGTTGGTCGGTATAGCTGACACCGCTGCCGTCGGGCTTTGTGTTCCAGCCTTTGATATGATATCCTGTTCGGGTGAATGTGCAGGTGTTGAGTGCCTGAGGCATGTTGTACACAAAGATCTGGTTATCCATGGATCCGTCGCCGCCATTAGCGTTATAGCTGACGGTATAGGTGTAGTTGTTATCGACAGGCGCATAGCTCCAGGGATTTTCTGTGATGTAATCCGTCTGTACACCACCAATGGTCAGGGTGCCGCAGCTACTGTCTGCGTATTGGTTGCCTGGTGCGATACCAATAGTGTGGCTATTTTCGCCGAATGAAACTTTAGCATTAATCCTGAGTCCGCTATTACCGAATATGATGTTGCCGCAATTACCCGGACTGCCACATCCAATGGCTGCTGTACCTTCTGATGTTTCTGCGTAGATATCGCCACCTGTGATAATGATATCTCC